>JABLTL010132587.1_pt1 | contig 71902 bp, 71 predicted proteins | sample 7160151 | NCBI WGS metagenome assembly JABLTL01 (sample SAMN14651223, study PRJNA627086) | human gut metagenome | isolation source: feces | host: Homo sapiens | reverse complement strand
CTCAAAGGGCTGTCGGGCCCTAATTTTCCAAAAAAGTCTCAAAATAGTCTGAACTCTATAAATTATTAATTTTTAATTATTCATCATTCACTATTAATTAAATTATATGTATGGGCGGAACCACGTGTCCGCCCGCAATTGTTTGAAACTAAAAATAATGTCGAAAAGTTCTTATATTTCGCTAAAACTTCTACAAATTCGCTATTGGAAAAAATTACCATTAGAGTTATAATTTTTTTATTAAATAAAAAAGGAGGAGTTTGAGGTTGAATATTAACTATGTAAAAAAGGACAAGTCATTGGTTATTCAATTTACAGAAGAAATAGACCATCATACTACAGAAAAAATAAGGAGGAGAGCGGATTATGAAATTGAAAGACATATTCCTAGAAAAATTATATTTGATTTTAATAAAGTTTCTTTTATGGACAGTGCAGGAATAGGATTAGTATTAGGAAGATATAAAAATGCAGTAGCATTAGGAGCAAAGGTAGAAATAATTAATGTAAATGAGGCAGTATATAAAATATTAAAAATGAGTGGAATAATAAGACTAATACCAGTAAAAAAGGAGGAGGTTGCAACATGTTAACAAAATATGATAATGAAATGAGTCTAGAGTTTTTAAGCAAATCATCCAATGAGGCTTTTGCAAGAATTGCAGTAGCAGCATTTGCTTCACAATTAGATCCAACTATAGAAGAAATAGCAGACATAAAAACGGCAGTGTCAGAAGCAGTAACAAATTGCATTATACATGGGTATGAAGATACACAAGGAATAGTAAAAATACATAGTTACTTGCAAGATAACAGCATAATTATAGAAATATCAGATACAGGGAAAGGAATAGAAGATGTTGCATTAGCAAAAGAACCACTATACACATCAAAACCAAATTTAGAAAGGTCAGGAATGGGCTTTACAATTATGGAAAGCTTTATGGACGAATTAAATATTGAATCTGTATTAAATTTAGGCACAAAAATTACAATGAAAAAAATAGTAAAAAAATCTAAAGATAAAATAAATAATGAAGAAAATATATGTACAACAGCCTAGAAATAGAAAGAGGTTACATATATGTACGATAATATTCAAAATATAAAACTAGCGCAAGAAGGAAGCGAAGAAGCAATGGAAAAACTAATAACTAATAATTCAGGTTTAGTTTGGAACATTGTAAAAAGATTTACTGGAAGAGGCTATGAATCAGAGGATTTATATCAAATAGGAACCATAGGTTTAATAAAAGCTATTAAAAGATTTGATACAAATTTAGATGTACAATTATCAACTTATGCAGTTCCATATATATTAGGAGAAATAAAAAGATTTATAAGAGATGACGGAATTATAAAAGTAAGTAGGCAAATAAAAGAATTAACAATAAAAATAAAACAAATACAAAAGCAATACTTAAATCAAAAAGGAGAAGAGATTTCTATTAATGAATTGGCCGAAATATTGGAAGTATCAAAAGAAGAAATTGCAGCAGCAATAGAATCTACAAATCCTGTGGATTCTATATATTCAAATGAAAATTCATCAGAGGATAGAAGTCTAATAGAAAAAATACCAAATAAACAAGATGAATACAAAACTTTAATAGATAAAATATCAATAAGTGAAACTATGTCAGAACTAAATAAAAGAGAAAAAGAAATTATATTACTTCGTTTCTATAAAGAGCAAACGCAAAGTCAAGTTGGAAAAATATTAGGAATTACTCAAGTACAAGTATCAAGAATAGAAAAAAAGATATTAGAAAAAATGAGAAATAAATTGGAGGCAGTATGAAAAAATTGACGGTATTAATAATAATATCTGTATTAATAATCTTTTTAATTCCAATAATATTTGTAAAGAGAAAAAGTATTTCAGTGAATAATGAAAACAAAGATAAAATAGAAGAACTCGAGGTTGAAAAATATAATTATAGTGATTTTTCAAAAATAAAATTACTTCATAATAAAACAAATCAAGTAGAAGAAGTGAATTTAGATGAATACATAGCAAATGTAGTTTCAGCAGAAATGCCAGTAAAATACGAAATAGAGGCTTTAAAAGCTCAAGCAGTAGTAGCAAGAACATATACAATTTATAAAATAACAGTTTCTAAAAAACATAAAGAAGCAGATATATGTGATAGTAGTACATGTTGTCAGGCATGGATATCTAAAGAAGATAGGTTAAATAAATGGAAAAAGGAAGAAGCAACAGATAATTGGAACAAAATAATTAAAGCAGTTAATGAAACAAAAGGAAAAATAATTACTTATAATGGAAAACCAATAAATGCTTTTTTTCATTCAAATAGTGGAGGAAAAACAGAGATACCATTTTATGTATGGGGTGGAGAAGGATATCCCTATTTACAAGTTGTAGAAACAGCTGGAGAAGAAGATTATTCACAATATAAGTCAGAAGTTGTTATTTCAAAAGATGAACTTAAAGAAAAAATAAAAGAAAAGCATGAAGAATTTGAAATAGATTACAATGATGAAAATTGCATCAGTATAGACGAAAGAGATACAAGCAACAGAATAGTAACAGTTAAAATTGGAAACTTAAAATTATCTGGCGTGGAAGTAAGAAGTATACTTGGTCTTAGATCTGCAAATTTTCAAATTTCAATAGATAAAGATAATATAAAATTTGAAGTTATTCGGATATGGCCATGGTGTAGGAATGAGCCAAACAGGTGCAGATGCTCTTGCAAAACAAGGAAAAAATTATGAAGATATAATCAAACATTTTTATGTTGGAGTAAATATAATAGATATGCAATAAAATTTGTATAAATTTTCATAAAAAGGAAATACTTAAAAATATAAAATATACAAGGAGGCTTTTTATGAGAAGAGAGCAAAGAAAAAAACTAAAAACAGATTCAAATACATTTATTTATGTGGTTGGAGGAATATTAGTATTAGCGATTATTGCATTTATATTAAGTTTTGTTATTTATTCTAATAAGTTAAGTTCTACAGAAAAATTAGATACGCAATTCTTAGCACAAATGAATAATGATATATCAGAAAATACAACATCAGTAAGTACAAATATGGGAAAAACAGTAGAAGAGTCTAAAAATGAAATAGATAAAAATGAAAATACAAAAGAAGATTCTGAAAATAAAAAGGAAACTAATACGGTAAATATAAGCAAACAAGAAGAAAAAAAAGATAAATCTTCAAATAAAACAGAGGAAACAGAACCTAAATTTGAAAGTCCAATAGAAAGTTCAGATATTTCAAGAGAATTTGCTAAAGAAAATTTGGTGTATTCAGAAACTTTAAAAGAATGGATAACACATTTAGGAATAGATATAAAAGCTGAAAAAGCAACAGTTGTTAAAGCAGCAGAAGCTGGAACTGTAAAATCAATAAAAAATGATCCTAGGTATGGTCTAACAGTTATAATAGAACATAGTAAAGGATATACAACAGTTTATGCTAATTTGTTAACAACAGAATTTGTCTCAGAAGGAGAAAAAGTAGAAAAAGGACAAACAATAGGAACTGTAGGAGATACAGCAGTATATGAAGTTGTTGATGATTCACATTTACATTTTGAAATAATAAGAGATAGTGAAAATGTAAATCCATTAGATTATATAAAATTTTAATATAATTGACATTATAAATGAAAGAATGTTATATTAAAAAAGGGGATATAAAATGGATAATATAAATGAAAAAATAAAAGTACTAATAAATAAAGAAAAGATAAATAATAGAATAGAAGAATTGGCAATGCAAATAGAACAAGATTACAAAAATAAAGAAATAGTAATGGTATGTATACTAAAAGGAGCCGCTTACTTTGCAGTAGATTTATCTAAAAAAATTAAAAATAATATTATAATGGAATTTATGAAAGTGAGTAGTTATGGAAATGCAAAAGAATCTTCAGGCAATATAGAATTTGCATTAGATATTAGTGAATCTGTAAAAGGAAAAGATATAATAATAGTAGAAGATATTATAGATACAGGAAATACTTTAAATTATTTAACAGATTATTTAAAAAAGAAAGAACCTAATTCAATAAAAATATGTGTGTTGCTAGATAAAAAATCAAGAAGAAAAATAGATGTTCCAGTAGATTATGTGGGCTTTGAGATAGAAGATGAATTTGTATTAGGTTATGGATTAGACTATGAAGGTGGATATAGAAATATTCCATATATAGGTTATGTAGAATAAAATAAAAAATCAGCTTAAAATAATATGTTTTAAGCTGATTTTTTATCGGAAAATTTCTCATTTCCTACTGTAAACACATGCAATTTGTATGCACAATAGCATGTAATAGTTATTTTTGATGTATATCAATTTGAGTATAAGGAATAGTTATATTTCTATTATCTAATTCTAACTTTATAATTCTTAAAGCAGATCTCTTAACAGACAATTTATGTTCTGGAGAACAATATAATAATAATCTGTAAATTACAGCAGAATCAGCAAATTCATTTATACCAACATATTTTGCATCTTTAACATTTTCTATATTTTTAATTTCAGTAATAATTGTATCTATTATTTCTTCCATGTAAGTAGTATTTTCTTCGTAAGGAAGAGGAATATCAACAACTAATTGATCTGATAACTTTAATGCTTGCATTATATTTCTATTTGCAATTACCAAAACATTTTCATTATTTACATCTCTTAATTTTGTAGATTTTACACCTAACTCAATAACTTCACCTTCAAAATCATCAAGCTTTAATATATCACCAACAGAAAAATAATCATCTACAATTATATTAAATCCCATAATAATATCTTTTAATGCATCTTGAAGAGAAAGACCAATAATTACTGAAAGTACTCCAACACCGGCTATAATAGAATTTACATTAAATCCTAATAATTGTAATACAAACAATATAAAAATAATTATAACAATATAATTAATAATATGATTTGTAAGTTTTAGGTATGTAATCTTTTTCTTATATCCTTTAGGAGCAGTAGAACGAACTCTTTTTATTGCATTACTAAAGATTTTGTTTTTAGCTTTTTGAATTATAAATACAATAATAAATGTTATAACAATAACAAGTAAGTGATCATTAGTAAAAAAACTTTTAAAATTTTCTAAATTCATAAAATTACCTCTCATAATATTATATATTATTTATATATCAAAATAAAAAACATGTGTCAATGGTGCTCAATAATAAAAATAATAAAAGTATGGTAAAATAAAGTACTTTATTATATAATATAAAAAAAATGGGGAGAGGTAAAAAATGTTTAGAAATAGAGATGTAACAAATGATTTATCAGGAAATAAAGAAGGTGGATATTCAGCACCACACTATATGAATTACTGGAATGGAAATTATATTAATGTTAAATATGATAAATCTTTTTTTATAACAGAAATGATAACAGTATTTGTGATTTTAGCAATTTGTTTTCTAACAATATTTTTCAATTATGAAATACCATATGAAGATCCAATTGCAAAAATTAAAAATAATTTTATAAAAATTCAAATAGCAATAATTATAGTTTCAATAGTATTAACAGTATTAAACATAATATTTAATAAAGAGAATAAAGAAAAATTAATAAAATACTTAAAATTAACTACAATTGTAATTATATTTTTTACTGTTATAGTGTTAACTGTAAAGATACATTTAAACTTAAAATATAATAATACTAATACTTTTGAAAGTTTTTATGAACAATATGAATCAAAAAATATAAAAAATGAAGATCATAAAAGTATAAATGTAGATTTGTCAGGTATAACAAGTATGACAGCCAAAGAAAGATATATTTACGAAAATAAAAAGGCATATAATAACTTTTCTATAAAATCAACAATACTTATAATAATTAATTTTTTTATAGCTATTTTAGTTTACTATGTATCATATAAAATAACTGTATTGGAAAATGCTAAAAAAATAAGAGAAAAAGAAGATGCAATTTTATATAATAAAAATAAAGAAGAATAACTTTAATTAAGTTATTCTTTTTATAAGCTATCATAAAATGTATCAGTAAAATCTTTAGTTTGTTGAACATTATCATTAGATAATTTTTTAAAAGAATTTATTGATTTATATATATAAACTAATACTAGAACTAATATTACATCATAAATATAAGGATCCAAAATAAAGAAATATTTATTCATAGTAATATAATATAAAGAAACTTCAGCAAATACTTCTTTTATATGCAGTAACAAATTAATAAAATCATAAAAAATCAAAAGAGCAATAGGTAATGCAGATAATATAATAAAGTTTTTAAATGAAGAGAGTTTGTTGTTGCTACATAGATTATAAGAGATAATAAGTAAAACTAAAGAAATTAATTCTAAAATTATACCAAAATCAAAAGCACTGTAAACAAATATAAAATATAAATAAGTAGAACAGCTTAAAGCTAATAATGTAATAGCAATTTTTAAGTATTTAATTGTTTTTTCATGATATACATTTTGCATATGTTTTAAATTTTCTTCACTATTATTCATATATTTATAACCTCTTTTTTGTGGAGCGGGTAGCGAGAATCGAACTCGCGCGACCAGGTCGGAAGCATGGCATTCTACCACTAAATTATACCCGCATGTTTATATTGTAGCATAAATTTTATTTTTAGTCTATTAAATTATAAAAATATATGTTATTATATAGCATAGAGGTAGTATTATGAGAACAATTATAACAAATTCAGAAATAGAAACTAAAAATTTAGCAAGAGATATAGCATCTAAGGTGGATAAAAATACTGTTATTGTTTTATCGGGTGAATTAGGAGCAGGTAAAACAAAGTTTGTAGAGGGATTTTTATCTTATTATGGATTAGAAAATGAAATCTCAAGCCCTACATTTACAATTGTAAATGAGTATAAAAATAACCAGATTACAATTTTTCATTTTGATGTTTATAGATTATCTGATATTGATGAATTTTACGCTATTGGTGGCGAAGAGTACTTTTCTAAAGGAATATGTATTATAGAGTGGGGAGAAATAATAGAAGATGCTATTCCATCAAATGCAATAAGAATAAATATAGAAAAAGATAATGATGATTTTGAAAAAAGAATAATTAAAATAAAAAACCTTTAGAAGTTTTCTAAAGGTTTTATCTATTTTTATTTATAATTATTCTTGCATAATGTTGGATAAGAAAAATTCATACCAGAGTCTGAAAGTCTACCATTTGCAAAGTGCGAAGTACTAAAAGAATAATATCCTTTACAAAAGTAATCATGTCTTATAGTACTTTTTTTGTTTCCACCAATTATAACAGGGTCATCCCAAGTGGCATCTACACCATACCAATTTCCGTTTATTAGTACATAGTTCCACATATGAGATTCCGTTTTTCCAGATGAATTTGTTGCAGTACCACTTACTAATATGCATGGAATATTTAAGCCATCCATTATATATTTAAAAGCTTTTGCATAGCCTTCACACACTACTTTTCGATTTATAAATGCACCATATATGTTATAAATATTTTTTTCTTTAATACTAGTGTCATATTCTAATAAATCAACTAAGGTGTCATGAACAACTAAAACTTTATTATATGTATCTCCATTAACTTTGGAAATTATTCTATTCTTATATTCGGTTACTTGCTTAACAGCTATATCTACATCTGTGGAAGAGTTGAATCCATTAGTTAAATAGTTAGTTCCATTATTTGGTGCAATTGAAACTGTATAAGTGGTTTTACTTCCTAAGGTGGTATACTTTGTTATTAATGAAATTTTACTTAAGTCTATATAAAACAATTCTGGATGGTCATAAATGAATGCATCTAAAGCAGATTGAAAACTATTATTTAATACATCCATACCATTTGCAGTATTTAACAAAGCATTAAATTTAGTTGAGAAATCAATTTTATAATTATCTAATTTTAAATTGTTTATATTGTTTTGTAAGGCTGTATAAATAACCTTTGCATTATCATCTAATTGACTATAATAGTATGTAAGAGCAGCGTTAGGAGCTTTTGGAGCAGCTGAACTATTTTCTTGGTAATCTTCTAAAGAAATCATACTGTAATTTTGAGATTTTGAACTTGCAATAGTTTCATTCATATCATCATATGGTAAAATACCATTTTCTAATAAGCTACTATTTTTGTTAGAAGAATAAAAATAGTAAACAACTACAATGATTATTGCTATAAATATAATATCAACTAAGAAATTAAATATTTTTTTAAACATGCGTTACTCCTCCGATAAATTTATTATAACATATGTAAAAATATTAAACAAATTTATTATGTGATATTTACAAAATTTAATAGTTAATATACAATATAATCAAACAAAAAGAAGGTAAAAATATGAAAATATTATCAATAGAAACATCTAGTAAAGTATGTGCAGTTGCACTAATGGAAGATGATAAATTAATAAATGAAAAAATATTAGAAGATGAAAATACACATTCTGTTAAATTGATGCCATTAGTAGATGAATTATTAAAGAAATCAAATATAACTTTAAACGAAATTGATTTATTTGCATGTGATAAAGGACCAGGTTCATTTACTGGAATTAGAATAGGAATTGCAACAGTAAAAGCTTTTGCAGATGCAACTAACAAAAAAACTATTGGAATTTCATCACTAGAAGCGCTTGCATATAATGTAGAAGAAAATGGAATAATATGTGCAGTTATAGATGCTAAAAATGAAAATGTATATAGTGGATTTTTTGAAAAAAGCAATTGCACAATAAAGCAACTTAAAGCACCAGAATTTAATACAATAAAAAATATTGTAGAACAAGCTAATAATATTAAAGAAAATATTATATTTGTTGGTGATGCTGTTCAAAAATATAAAGATTCAATATTAGAAGTATTAAATAAAAAAGCAGTTATAATAAATGAAATAGAAAAAAACAAGCTAAATGCTAGAAATATTGCACTAGCAGCATATAATAAAAAACAAGAAGCAGGAGATACTTCAAGTTTAATTCCAACATACTTAAGAAAATCAAATGCAGAAAGGTAATTAAAATAAATAATATGGAAATAACAATAGAAAAAATGACATTAGAACATTTAAAGCAAATAGAGGAAAATATAGAAGAAAAATTTGATAAGTTTTGGAATAAAGAAGTTTTGAAAAGTGAATTAGATAATCCAGCATCATCATATATAGTTGCATTAGATGAAAATAAAAATGTTGTTGGATATGCAGGAATATGGCAACCATTAGAAGAAGCACATATTACTAATATAGTTACTAAAAAAGATAAAAGACAAAATAAAATTGGGACCAAGATGATAGAAAAATTAATAGATATGGCAAAAGAAAGAAAGCTAAGTGATATTACATTAGAAGTAAATATAAATAATTTACCAGCAATTAATTTATATAAAAAATATCAATTTAAGGAAGTCGGACTAAGAAAAAAATATTATAATAATATAGATGATGCAATAATAATGACATTAGAATTATAATTAATATAATGTTGAAGCGGAAAATTATGTCCGTTCAATCACATAAGAAAATTATCTGAATTTTGGAGGAGAAAAAACAAATGAAAAAAGAAAATGAACTATCTTACAAAAGTTTAAAAAAATATTGCAATCCAAATAAGCTACCATTTGAAACTACAGAAGAATTAGAATCTATTTCAACAGGAATAGGACAAGATAGAGGAATAAAAGCTTTAGAATTTGGACTAAATGTAGATATTAAAGGATACAATTTATACTTGGAAGGACCAAGTGGTGTTGGAAAAACAATGTATACTAAAAAGTATTTAGATACAATTTGCAAGAAGAAAAAAACACCATGTGATTGGTGCTATGTTTATAACTTTGAAAATCCAAATGAACCAATAGCAATTCCTTTGCAAGCAGGTCAAGGAAAAATCTTCAAAGAAATGATGGATCAGTTTATAGAAGATATAAGAAAAGATATTAATAATACATTTAGTAATGAAGATTTTGAAAAAGAAAAAAATTTGATAAAACAAGAATTTGAGCAAAGAAGAACTAATCTATTGGAAAAACTAAATAAAGAATCAGCTAAATATGGATTTGAGGTTAAAACTGCTCAAAATGGTATTTATATGATGCCAGTAGTAAACGGGAAAACATTACAAGAAGAAGAGTTTGAAAAATTAGATGAAGAAGTAAAAAAAGAATATGAAGATAAATCTAATATTGTTCAAGAACAGATAATTTCAGTAATTAGTCAAATTAAGTCTATTGAAAAAGAATCAGATAAAAGAATCGAAGAGTGGCAATCAAATATTGCTTTATTAACTGTTAATGCTAGAATAAATCTAGTAAAATCAAATTTTAAAAGAAATAAGAAAATAAGTCAATTTTTAGATAATATTAAAAAAGATATATTAAAAAATGTATCGTTATTTATGGAACAAAAAGCACAACCAAATCAACCAACATCACCACAACAACAAATGCTACAACCAAAACCATGGCTTAATTACAGAGTAAATTTATTTATAGATAATAGTACATTAGAAGGCGCACCAGTAATAATGGATTCTAATTATTCTTATCATAATATATTTGGAAAATTAGAATATGAAAATTATTATGGTTCCTTAAAAACAGATCATACAATGTTAAAAGCAGGTTTGTTACAAAAAGCAAATGGAGGATATATTATTTTCCAAGCCAAAGATTTACTTGCAAATCAAGTATGCTATGAAAATTTAAAAAAAGCATTAAGAGTTAAGGAAATAAGCATAGAAAACACAGCAGACCAGCGTTCTTCAATGGTTATGGTATCTTTAAAACCAGAACCAATACCATTAGATATAAAAGTAATATTAATAGGAAATGCAAATATATATCATTCATTATTAGCAATGGATTCAGATTTTAGAAAATTATTTAAAGCAAAAGTAGAATTTGAAGATGATGCTCCTAGAACAGAAGAAAATATTGTAAAGCTTGCTAGATTTATACATGGTTTTTGTGAGCAAGAAGAATTAGCACATTTAGATAAATATGCTGTAGCAAAAGTTATAGAGTATGCATCTAGATTAGCAGATAATCAAAATAAGTTATCTACAAGATTTAATGACTTATCTCAAATAATAGGCGAAGCTTGTACTTGGGCTAAAATGAGTAAATCTAAAATAGTAAAAGAAGAACATGTAGTAAAAGCATTAGAAGAAAGAGTAGAAAGAATAAAAAAATATGATGCCAAATATACAGAAATGATAAAAGACAATACTCTATTAATCAATACATCTGGCTCAGAAGTTGGTCAAATAAATGGATTAACAGTATTAACAATAGGAGACTACACATTTGGGAAACCAGCTAAAATTACTGCAAATACTTATGTTGGAAAAACAGGTATTATAAATATAGAAAGAGAAGTAGAACTTTCAGGATCTTCTCATTCAAAGGGAGTTTTAATATTAAATGGATATTTAGGAGAATTGTTCGCTCAAGATATACCTCTTTCATTAACTGCAAGTATATGTTTTGAACAATTGTATAATGGGGTAGATGGAGATAGTGCCTCTAGCACCGAGTTATATGCTTTGCTTTCAAGCCTATCAGATGTACCAATTAATCAAGCTATTGCTGTTACAGGATCTGTTAATCAAAAAGGAGAAATACAACCAATAGGTGGGGTAAATGCAAAAATAGAAGGATTTTTCCAAGTTTGCAAAATGAGAGGATTAGATGGAAGTCATGGAGTAATGATTCCAATACAAAATATATTAAACTTAAATCTTTCAGATGAAGTAGTTGAAGCTGTTAAAAATAAAAAATTTCATATTTATGCTATTTCTAATATAGAAGAGGGAATAGAAATATTAACAGGCGTACCAGCAGGAAAAAAAGATAAAAATGGAAACTTCCCAGCAGGAACAATTAATTATTTAGTTTACGAAAAATTAAAAAAATATGCAAAAATAAGTGCAAAAGATTAATATTATTTATATAAAGGAGTGGATTTTTTGAAGATTAATAATATAGAAGAATTAAAAAATATAGCTAAGACTATAAGAAAAGATATTATAGAAGAAGTGTATTCTGCAAACTCAGGGCATCCAGGTGGAGCTTTATCTATAGCAGATATAATAACAGCATTGTATTTTAATGAAATGAATATTGATCCTAAAAATCCAAAAGATGAGAATAGAGATAGACTTATTTTATCAAAAGGACATGCATCAGCAGCTTTATATGCTGTCTTAGCAGAAAAGGGATATTTTCCTAAAGAAGACTTAAAAACATTTAGAAACATAAATAGCTATTTACAAGGTCATCCAGATATGAAACATATACCAGGAGTAGATATGTCCACAGGTTCTTTGGGACAAGGATTATCTGCAGCAAATGGAATGGCTATGATGTTTAAATTAGACAAAAATCCAGCAAGAGTATATTGCATATGTGGAGACGGAGAAATAGAAGAAGGGCAAATATGGGAAGCTGCAATGTCATCTTCTAAATATAAACTAGATAATTTATGTTTGATAATAGATAATAATAATTTACAGATAGATGGAACAATAGAAGAAGTTATGAGTTCATATCCAATAGATGATAAATTTAAGAGTTTTGGATTTAATGTTATTACAATTAATGGACATGATTTTAGCCAAATACTACAAGCATTTGAAGAAGCTAAGAATTGTAAAGATAAACCAACTGCTATAATTGCAAAAACTATAAAGGGAAAAGGTATAACATTTATGGAAAATCAAGTCGGATGGCATGGAAAAGCACCTTCACAACAAGAATATGAACAAGCAATAAAAGAATTAGAAAGGGAAAATTAATAAATAAATGGAGAAATCAAGAATAATTATGCTGTTCCTAGACTTGGAAGGAACAATAATAGAAGAAGAACAAGGAAAATTAAAAGAACAAGATTTTAATAATCTATTAGCTTCATTAAATGAATTACAAAAACTTAGAAATGCAAGTATTAGTATGCATATTGTTTCACCAGTTCATACAAAATTTATGGAAGAAATTTTAGATAGACTAGATACTCTAATTGTAAGATATAATATACAAAATAATACCAATATAAGAGAAGTAGAAAGTGCAGTTGCATATCCAGATGACAGTTACATACATCAAGATGACTTATATGATAAAATATTTCCTATGGATATGTCACAAAAAGACGATTATGGAAGATATGGTAAACTTAAATATGTAAAATCATGGATTAACAATATAGAATCAATGGATGGAAAAGAAATTGATATGGCCATATATGGAGGAAACGGATTAAATGATGTAAGTGCTATGTCATATATAAAAGGTATGAAAAATGGATTTGTAATTTGTCCAAGCAATAGTGATTCAGAAGTAAAAAGGATAGCAAGTTATATTTCTACAAAAGCACAAGCTGAAGGAATAAAAGATGGAATTGATTTTATAAATACACAAATAAAGAATAGAAACAAAACTCAACCAGAAGAAACAGAAAGATAATGATAAAATTTTTAGAATAGCAAATAATAAGGAAGCGACATTTGTCGCTTTGTTTTTTCTTGACAAAAACAAACTTTTGTTTTACAATATATATACTTATGGGGGAAAATTATGAATGATAAAATAATTATAAAGGGAGCAAAAGAGCATAACTTAAAAAATATAAATTTAGAAATACCAAGAGATAAATTAGTTGTAATCACAGGACTTTCAGGTTCAGGAAAGTCTTCTTTAGCTTTTGATACATTATATGCAGAAGGACAAAGAAGATATGTAGAGAGTCTATCTGCATATGCAAGACAATTTTTAGGATTAATGGAAAAACCAGATGTAGAATTAATAGAGGGGTTATCACCAGCTATTTCAATAGACCAAAAAACCACATCAAAAAATCCTCGTTCTACAGTAGGAACAGTTACAGAAATATATGATTACATTAGATTATTATATGCAAGAATTGGTATACCATATTGCCCAAATTGTGGAAAGAAAATAGAGAAACAAACAATAGATCAAATAGTAGATAGTATAATGAACATAGAAGAAGGGACAAAAATACAAGTATTAGCGCCAATTATTAGAGGAAGAAAAGGAGAATTTGTAAAACTATTACAAGGCTATCAAAAAGAAGGTTTTGTTAGAGCTAGAATTGATGGAGAAACAGTAGAATTAACAGATGATTTGCAAATAGATAGAAAAAAGAAACACAATGTAGAAATTATAGTAGATAGATTAGTAATAAAAGAAGAAATAAGAAGCCGACTTACAGAATCAATAGAAATTGCACTAAAACATGCCAATAATACAGTAATGATAAATATACCAAATAAAACTGTAGGTGCAGACGGCTCTGCTCGTCATAAAAATGAAAACATTTTATATAGTACTAATTATGCTTGTCCAGATTGTGATATAAGTTTTGAAGAATTATCTCCAAGGATGTTTTCATTTAATAATCCGTTTGGAGCTTGTCCTTCATGTGCAGGAATAGGCTATTTAATGAAAATGGATGAAGATTTAATAATACCAGATAAAAATAAAACTCTTTATGATGGAGTTAAAGCATTTGGCGCAAGTACTATGAAAAAAACAGAGACAATGGCAAAAATGTACTTTGAGAGTATAGCAAAACATTATGGGGTTGATATATCTGTTCCAATAAAAAAATTACCAAGAGATTTTCTGGATAAGATACTATATGGTACAGGTGATGAAGAAATAGACTTCGAATATGTATCACCATCAGGAATAAGAAAATTTAAAACACCTTTTGAGGGAGTTATACCAACGCTAGAAAGAAGATATTCAGAAACGAAATCTCAGGGAATGAGAGATTTTTATGAATACTATATGAGTGAAAGCGATTGTCCAGAATGTAAAGGAGCAAGGCTAAAAAAAGAAAGCTTAGCTGTTAGAATAGGAAGCAAAAATATAAAAGAATTAACAGATATGCCTGTTAATGAAATTAAAAAATATATAAATAGTTTAAAATTTACTCCAAAAGAAGAAATGGTTTCTAACCAAATAATAAAAGAATTAAATAAACGATTACAATTCTTAATGGATGTAGGCTTAGAATATTTAACATTATCAAGATCAGCAGGGACTCTATCAGGAGGAGAAGCACAGCGTATAAGATTAGCAACACAAATTGGTTCTGCATTAACAGGAGTACTTTATATATTAGATGAACCAAGTATAGGGTTACATCAAAGAGATAATAATAAATTAATTGCTACATTAAAAAAATTAAGAGATTTAGGAAACACAGTATTAGTAGTAGAACATGATGAAGATACAATGCTTGCAGCAGATCAAATAATAGATATAGGACCTGGGCCAGGAGTTCATGGAGGAAGAATAATGGCGCAAGGAACAGCCGAAGAAGTAATGCAAGTAGAAGATTCTATTACTGGTCAGTATTTATCAAAAAGAAAACAAATAAAAGTCCCAGAAAAAAGAAGAAAACCAAAAAGAGAATGTATAGAAGTTGTAGGGGCAAAAGAGCATAACCTAAAGAATATAAATGTAAAATTTCCACTGGGAGTATTTACCTGTGTTACAGGTGTATCTGGATCTGGAAAAAGTACACTAGTAAATGATGTATTATATAAAACGATTGCAAGAGAATTAAATGGAGCTAAAGAAAAACCAGGAAAATGTAAAGAAATAAAAGGTTTAGAGAATATAGATAAAATTATAAATATAGATCAATCACCAATCGGAAGAACTCCAAGATCAAACCCAGCAACATATACAGGTGTATTTGATTATATTAGAGATTTATTTGCAGAAACAAATGAAGCAAAATTAAGAGGATATGAAAAAGGAAGATTTAGCTTTAATGTAAAGGGTGGAAGATGTGAAGCATGTCAAGGAGATGGAATCATAAAAATAGGAATGCACTTCTTACCAGATGTTTATGTACCATGTGAAGTATGTCATGGAAAAAGATATAATAGTGAAACTTTACAAGTAAAATATAAAGGTAAAACCATATCAGATGTTTTAGATATGACAGTGGAAGAATCATTAGAATTCTTTAAAAATCTCCCAAGGATAAAGCAAAAAATTCAAACATTATATGATGTTGGTTTGGGATATATAAAATTAGGACAACCATCAACAACACTATCTGGAGGAGAAGCACAAAGGGTAAAATTAGCTACTGAACTATCTAAAAAGCCTACTGGAAAAACTCTTTATATATTAGATGAACCAACAACAGGTCTTCATATAGCAGATGTACACAAACTGGTAGATATATTGCAAAGATTAGTAGATACAGGAAATACAATAATAGTAATAGAACATAATTTAGACTTGATAAAAACAGCAGATTATATTATTGATTTAGGACCAGAAGGCGGAGATGCAGGTGGAACAATAGTACAAGTTGGAACTCCAGAACAAATAATAAGAAACGAAAAGTCTTATACAGGGCAATTTTTAAGAAAATTTTTACGATAATAAATAATTGAGCACTACTAATGTTGTGCTCAATTATTTATTATTTATTGTTTTGATTTTCTGATTGATTATTTTTATTATCTTTGTTTTTCTTGCTGTTTTTTCCCATGTTAAAGCACCTCCATTAAAAATATATTAATAATATTTTGCACTAAATAGGAAATAATATACTTATATTTAAGAATAAAATTAAGAGAAAATAGATTATTTTACCACTTTTATTATAATAAATGAAAATTACAAAAATTAGAAATTTATAGATGCTTGAGAATATAGAAGTTTTATGCCATAATAGTATAAAAATAAGTAAGGATAAAATAATTTATATAGATCCATTTAAAGTAGATAAAAATTATAATGATGTGGATATTGTTTTTGTAGTACATGATCATTATGAACATTATTTTGAATAGGATATAGATAAAGTAATAAATAAAAATACAACTATTATAATACAAACAAAACTTTTTATCCAAAAGAAAATGATAGGGTTGGTTATATCATTACTAGATGATATTGCAGGAGATACAGAAATTACAGAAGAAAATAGGAAAGTAAAATGTGATGTCACTTTTGTTCTTGCTTTGGAGAATATATACAATAGATTTTAAAGAAACAGAACAACTAATAAATGAAATACTCCTTAAAGTTGCAGTTCCACTTCGTTATGAGAGTATAGTTGGAACAGAACAAGTTGCAAGTGATTTTATAAAATTGTTACATTCTAATATAAAAGGTATGATTTTAATAAAAAATAGGTAAAAGCGGTAATAAAATGCAATTTAGAAAAATGTTTATAAGTATGTTAAAGGAAATACTTTTGATATTAAGAGAAAATACAAGAAATAAAGAGCTCAACTTTGGATCTTTATTTCTTGTATTAAATATAAAAGAAAAGATAAATTTTTATTGAATATATCCAATATTATGAAGCTTATTAACGGAGTTAATTAATTCCTCTTTCCTTTTTACTTCAATAAGTACATCCAAGTTATGCTTATTGCAAAAGGCTAATTCTTCTGTGGTATTAAGGAGTCCTGTAAATAGTTCTTGGTGATCTTTGGAACCATTAAAATCATGTAAATGAATATGTTTAATTTTATCTTCATATTTTAAAAACTGCTCTTTAGCAATATTGCCATACCTAATATTGTGTCCTAAGTCTAATGTAAAAAATAGGTTCTCATAATTTGAAATTACTTCAATTGCTTTTAAAGTATAAGATTCTATTTTAACATTTTCAAATAAAATAGTAGCATTATATTTACTTGCTATTTTAGAAAGAGTATCACATGAGTCTTTATAAGCATTCAAATAATCATTTAAATATTCTTGATAAATAAATATTTTTTTATCAGGTAATGAAAAATGAATACCTGGGTCAAGATGGATGTTGTATTTAAAAATATTGTGTTTTGTACCAAAAGATATGATTTTTTCAATTTCACTTAAATAAAATTTGCGTAAGGAATTATTTAGTTCACCAACATCAAATTTTTCTGATAGATGAATAGTAAAAGTATTATTGTTTAATAGATTAGTTTCTATATTTTCTAGAAAACAATATGGAATATCTAGATTTAGTTCAATAAAGTCTAAATTGAGTTTTTGAAATAATTTAAGATTTTCTTCTAAGGAATGAAATTCAACTAATATTGGCATTCCGAAATTTCATATATTTATTACCTCCATTATAAAAAATTATTAGTATTGTATCACAAAAGTAGTATTTGCACAATAAATTTTAAATACATTTTTTTACTTTAATAGGGAAATTTGGAAAATATAATATTTACTTTTAGTGAAAATTGTTGTATAATTAAAGCGAATTTTTGTGAAAGGAAAGAATATAGGAATGAATAAAGAGGATCAAAAACAAGAAGTTACACAGGAAAAAAAATATTTAAAAGAAACAATATATATAATGAAACAAAAGATACAACAATTCGAAGAAACAATAAATAGACTGTATAAAGAATTTGATCCTAAGTCAGAAGATCCATATGTTGTAGAACATTTGACACAGATGTATGCTAAAAAATCAAGAGATTTGACAAAATCATTGGATACTCCATATTTTGCTAGGATTGATTTTCAGGAAGATGGAGATTTATACGAAAAAGAAATATATATTGGAAAATGTTCAGTATTTAAAGATAATGCAGAATTGCAAGTAGTTGATTGGAGAACATCAATAGCAAGTTTGTATTATGATGGTAGATTAGGTGAGGTATCATATGAATCACCTACTGGAGAAATTGAGGGTAATTTAAGTCGAAAAAGAGTATATGATATAGAAAAAGGAGAATTAAAATCTTTTTCAGATGTAGATATTACTACAAGTGATGAACTATTGAAACCATATTTATCAGCTTCAGCAGACAATAGATTAAAGAATATTATATCCACTATACAAAGTGAGCAAAATAAAATAATTAGAGCTAAATTAAATAAACCAATAATTGTACAAGGGGTCGCAGGTAGCGGTAAGACAACTGTAGCTTTACACAGAATTGCATATTTAGCGTATGCTTATGAAAAAGAGTTAAAACCACAAGATTTCCTTATTATTGCACCAAATAAATTTTTCTTAGATTATATTTCTGCTATTTTACCAGACTTGGGAGTAGATGATGTAATGCAATTAACATTTGAAGATTTTGCAAAGGAAATTATTGGAAAAGAAATAAAAATAGAAAACTCTAATTCAAAACTTGCAGATATTGTTAATAATGGAAAAGACATAAACGATATTGTACAAAGAACATCAAAGTTTAAATCATCTTTAAAATACAAAGAGTTGTTAGACGAATATTTACAGGAAACTCAGTTTGGATTTTTCCCAAATGAAGATTTGAAAATTGGAGATATTGTTATTCTATCTAATGAAAGATTGAAAGAGGGCTTCAGTAAACAGTATTCAAGACCAGAAACTTCTATAGAGGAAAAATTTAAGAACTATTTAAGAAGATTGTCAGTTTTTATTGAAAATAATCAAGAAACAATAGAGGAGTCAATTAGAGCAAGAAGAAAAGCAGAAATAGCAGGGATAGATGAAAGCTTGTCACCAGAAGAAAGAAAAAAGAAAAGAATTGAAACATATGATAAATATGAACCATGGATGAAAAAATTAGATAAAGGTGGAAAAAAGCTATTAGCGGAATTTTCAAGAAAAGCTGGAAAAAAATCTGCATTAGAAATATATAAGGAATTTATAGCACAACTAGGTATAATTGATAATAAATCTGTCCCAAAAGATATAATTATGCAAATACAACAAAAAATGCTAAATAAACCAAATAATAAAGAAGTTGAATATGAGGATTTAGCACCATTAATGTATATCCAACACAAAATAAAAGGTTCACAAATAGCAAAAAGTGCTAAACATATTGTTATTGATGAAGCACAAGATTATAGTGAATTTCAGTTTGCAGCATTAAGAGATATTCTTAAAAACGATAGTATGACAATCTTAGGAGATATAGCACAAGGTATTTATTCATATAGAGGAACTAATGATTGGGATAAAGTTAATAATGATATTTTTAATGGAAAAGCTGAAACTTTGCAGTTAGGAAAAAGCTATCGTACTACTATGGAAATCATGGAAAAAGGTAATGATGTTATAGATAAGGTAAGAGATAAAATAAATGTTAAGATAGGTGAACCTGTTATCAGAAAAGGAGTACCAGTAACAATAGAGAAAAAAGGTGACAATGAGATAACAGGAACAATTATAAGTAGATTAGAAGAATTGTTACAATCAGACAAGAAAAATATTGCGATTATAACCAAAACTTTACAAGAAGCTACTGAATTATATAAAAAATTGTCAAAAGCTAAAGTGCCAGCTAACCTTATTTCCGATAAAGCAACAGAATATAAGGGCGGAATAAGTGTTATGCCATCATATTTATCAAAAGGGTTGGAATTCGATTCAGTTATTTTATCGGATGCAAGCAAAGAAAAATATGGAAATAACGAATTAGATGCTAAATTGTTGTATATTGCTATTACTAGAGCAATGCATACACTAGATATATATTACTCAAAAGAAAGATCTGAATTGTTAACTGACAGAAAAAGAGAGAAGAAATATAATGAAAATATTATAGAATTAGAAGAAGAGGAGAAATAATAATATGAAAGATGTATATTTAAAAGTACCACGTTTAATCCATTGTTTTGGAAATGAAAATAATATAGTAAGTATAGATATGGTAATAGAAATGTTAAAGAATTCAAAGAATGTTATTGTACCAATAAATACACATAATATTGATACAGTCCAAGAATGGGATTTGTTACCTATTGGATATGGTGATGCAAACTGGAGAGAATTATCAAAAAGAATTGATACTAGTAATTTAACGCCTGTTTGGAATATAAATCTACAAACATCGGCTAATGAAGTAATTAGAAGAACTCTTAAAGTAGTAGAAATGGGTGGAAAGAAAGCAGTTAAATTAGAAGTATTGGATTCTAATCATAAATGGAGCCAAAATAGTGAAGTTGTTAAAGCAACTGAAGAATTAATGAAACAAGGTTTAGAAATATGGCCTTTGATTGCACCAGAAAAAGAAACTATAGACAAGTTATTAACATTAGGTTGTCCTATGATAAGAATACTTGGCTCAGAAATATCATCTGGAAATGGAATTTCTGAGAAAGCTATAAGTGCTTTGAAATATATTAAGTCTAAATCTAATATCAAAGTTATGCTAGACGGAGGCGTAGGAAAAGCAGAGGATGTTTATAAAGCACTTATTGAAGGATTTGATAGTGTATTAGTGAATAGTTATTTATTTAAAGAACATTCTCCAGCAGATGAGTTATATAAAATAGTAAATGTAAAGGTTAAATAATGGAAAAAGTAGAATTGTATTTTTTGAATTATAAATTTAATATTTTTTTAGAAGAAATATTAAAGGAAAGGTTCTCGAAGTTTTGGGAATCTTTCCTAACAAAAGATACTGAATTTAAAATTACAGACGAATGGAATATATACTTTTTGGCTAATAATAATGTTAATACTCAAATTGATTATGATAAAAAAGAGATTTATCACTATTACAATAGCATATGTGAATTGACAGAGCTAAATAATTTAATCAGGGAAACTATTGTTAAACTATCGACTATGGATGGAATTATATGGATTCATTGTTCTGGATTTATGATTAACAATAAAACGTTTTTAGCTATAGGAAATAAAGGCGATGGAAAAACTACAATATTATTAAATATGCTTTCTAAGGGGGCAAAATTTATAGGAAATGATCAATTACCAGTCTTTGAACACAATAAAAAAATATGTACTTATATTTGGAGACCAGATATAAAGATTGCTATGGATTATGCAATAAAATCAGGATTAACCAATAACAAAAAAAACGCTGAAAATGAAAAAATATTATATTTAGTAAATAATAAAATACCTTATAATTTTGTAGATGCTCAAAAAATGTCAGAAAGAATAAAAAAGAAGATTACTTTGCCTGATAAAGAAATAGAAATACAGATTCCTCTAAAGAAGCTAGTACCAATAGATTATTTGGTATTATTAGATAAAAAGCAAATTATAAGAAAATATAGAAAAAATAATATTTTAAATAAAATAAAAAATGATCAAGAAACGATATTTGCATATAAATTAAAAGATATGGAAAGATATATGCCATATTGGAATAAAAGGATAAGAGAAATAAAGATAAATAAAGATGCTAAAAAAATAAATAAGAATATTATAAAAAAATTAAATAGACAGACTAAGAAAATAATATGTGGAAATAGATTGGAGTTTGATTATACTTGGAAAAATATTAATCAAATTTTAGAAGGGAAATAATAGATGATAAATAGTTATTCAAAAAAATCAATGGAATTTATTGAAAACAATTTTAATCAAATAATAGAAAAAAAGAATTTTATTAATGTATCAGTAGGAGGTTCTGTTGCAAGAGGTTATGCTCAAAACAAATCTGATATAGATTTAATATGCATATCAAAAGTAGAAGAAAAATATAAAAAAATATTTAAGAATATATGTGAGTTTCCAGTAGAAATCCACATTATTCCGATACAATATATCTATGCGTTGGTAGAGAGTGTGAAAAAATATTCAAACTTGGAATATGAACTACATAACTGCATGGATATTTTTTGTATGGGGGCAAAAAAGTGTAATTTGATTGAAAGAAAACAAGATGAAATAACAAAATTATTTTCAGATTGGAGAGAAATAAAGAAAATTACTGATTCTATTATTTTATATGAGGATGAACAACAGTTTTTAACCATTCTAAAAAGAAGTGTTAATAAAACAAAGTTTTATGATGAAGTGTATAAACAATTTGAAAAAAATATGCAAAATTATTCAAATGTAGACAAGTTAATAAATATGTTAAAACTATATTCATTGTATATAGGAAAAATTTTTTCAAAGGTATTATGGACAGATTTATATTTAGATAATGACTATAATCAAGAAATTAAGAAGATTCTATTGGAGAATATAGTAATTGATACAGATAATATAGATTGTTTTTATAAATGGGTAAAAAGAGAATATGACTTTATAATAGAAAAACATGCTACTATAAATTGTGAATTTTGTAAAGATGATTATTTACAATGTAATATTTTGAGATGCATTCATGATTATATTATTGATGCAAAAAAAGCAAGAAATAACGAAATGAAGTTAGGAGAATTATTATCAATAAAAAAAGTTATAGAATATGTTTCTTTATTGTATAAAAAGTTAAATATTAAAGATAGCGAATTAGAAAAGATTAATAGCAAAATAATCTTAGACGATAAAACAATCAATAATATATGGAGTTTAATTAAAAAGGAGTGCAAGGAGAATGCTCGTAAGGAATAATAAAATAAAATTAAATGAAGCAAGGGAAAGTACAATTATACTATCTGAAACAAATGAGAATTTTATTATACTAGATGATAATACATATTGTAAAAAAGAAGATATAAATAAAATTGGAAATCAAATTAGTAAATATAATTACAGAGTTAAAATAGTAACTATAAATCATTTGATGGAAAAAATAAAAAGCTACTTATATTTAAAAAATATCAACTTAAAAGATTATACTATAGTTACAGTAGGAGAAGGTGGTAAAAGAGCTTTTGAAGCACTGAATCAAAAAGCATCAGAAGTTATAGAAGTAAAATGGAGCAGAAATTGGAATAGTGAAATTTCAAATGAATTTATAACCAATATAGAAAAATTTAATTTTAAATCAAAAAAAATAATAATTATAGAAGATGTTATAGCTACAGGTGAAACATTATTTAATATAATATCAGAAATTCAAAAAATGGGAGGTGATGTTAAAAAGATTATTTGTGCTATTATTAGCGAAAGTTCTCCACTTATAGATAAAAGTTTTAAAGAAACAATAGTTGCTATGAAAATATTGAGCGACGATAACAAAGATCCTTTTTGGTATCCTGCGATATATAGTACAAGACATTTATTTTATGGAAATGCAGAAATGCCAAAATTCTATGAAATACTAAATGAAAAATATTTTGGAAATAAAAAAATAGAAAATGTAATAAAAAAGATGAGGGGTGAGCAAGAATGTTAGAAATGTCAGAACATTTCGTTAATATAAAAGCAAATGATGGAAATATCTATGCTTATAATTCTATTTTTGGAAATTTAACAAAGTTATCTAAAAAAGATGTAGAATTAGTATCAAAAATAAATAAACGAGAAAAAGTAGATGAAGAAACTTATAAAGATGAAATAAAAAAAATGAAGAATAAAAATTTTATAAAAACTGTAGAAAATGAATATGAACTTATAAAACCAATACTGGAAAATTATAAAGAAGATATAGTTAATGGAAATAGTTTAACTAAATTATTGCTATATGTTACAGGAAATTGCATGTTAAGATGTTCATATTGTTATATTGATGATGCACAAGATATGGAAGTAACTAAAACTAATGGATTAAACTGTAGCAAATCAAATATGTCTTGGGATGTTGCCCAAAATGCTATTGATTCATTTTATGATATTATTACTAAAAATAAACAAAAGAAAGTACATATTAGGTTTCATGGAGGAGAACCATTTTTAAATTTCAAAGTTATTAAGCAATCAATGGAATACATTAATGAAAAATTTAAAGATATAGAGGTTATATTTCACACTAATACAAATGCAATAGTTATGACGGATGAAATAATTGATTACTGGATTGAAAAAAGTAATTATGGAAAACACTCAACCGATTTAGAAATAAGCATAGATGGACCGAAAGAATGTCATGATCAATTAAGAAAATTCCCTAATGGAAATGGAAGCTATGATAAAGCAATAGAAGTTATTAAAAAATTAATTAATAAAGGGTATCCAACCGATAAAATAAATATAGCAGCTACATTAAATAAATATAATTATAAGAAATTAAGAGAACTTATAGATGTAGCAAAGAGTATAGGGTTGAAGTCTGTTGAAATAAATACACTTATTTTTGAAAGCGAATACGATTTTTTAGAGAATGTAGACGAAAGAATTAATTGTTTAGTGGATGCACGAATTTATGGAGCAGAAAATGGAATACAAGTTACAGGAAAATGGTTTAAACTTCTAGAAAGATTATATAAACCAGTTTTAAATTACTGTGGAAGAATGGGACAACAATTTGCTGTAGATTTAGAAGGAAATGTATTCTTATGTACGGGATATTTTAGAAATTTTGGAAAGATTGAAAATTGGAAAGAAATAATAAAAAATAAAGAATATATAAATTTAGCATTAAGAATTGTTGGACAATTACCTGAATGTAAAAATTGTCCTATCGAATGTGTATGTGCTGGTGGATGTCCAGCATCTGCGGAAAGCTCTTATGGGAGTTTTTATGCAAGAGAAAGTAAAGAATGTGAATTCAGAAGAAAAATGGTACAAGTTTTAATAAAGAACATTGATAAAGTTTCAAAAATTGATTTAGATGAGGTTGATTCTTCATATGTACCAACATTAGAAAAATATAAAAAATAGAAAGGTTGATAAAAATGAATTCAAAGTGTGTAGTATTAGAAGGAAAAGAAAAAATAGAAATTAAAGAAGTGGAAGTACCAGAGTTAAAGGAAGGAATGCTAATAAAAGTTTATGCATGTGGGGTTTGTGGAACTGATCCTCATGTATATGCTGGTAGATTTAAAGCAACACAATATCCATCTGTGTTAGGACATGAATTGTATGGAGAAATAGTTGGAATATCACAAAACTGCGATGTGGAATGTATTAATGGCGATATAGCGGTTGGAGATATTGTAGCATTAGTACCTGGTAAATCTTGTGGAGTATGTCCATATTGTAAAGAGCTTCCAGAAGAAGAACAAATATGTCCTCATAGAACAACATACGGTTTAAATGTGCCAATGGATAAATATCCAGTTTTAGGTGGTGGATATTCTGAATATGCAATTATTCTTAATGGATTTAAGGTATATAAAGTAAATAAAGATTGGAAATTTGGTTATGGAACTTTACTTGAGCCAGTAGCAGTTACAACTAAAGCAGTAGAAAAGGGATTGAAAAATTCTGAGAAAACTCTAAATAGAGAACTAAAAATTGTTATACAAGGTGCTGGAACAATAGGATTGTTTATTGCAATTCAATTAAAAAATATGGGATATAATCCATATATCATTGATATAAAACCTAATAGAATCGAAACTGCAAAAAAGATAGGAATAAATAGAGCAATATTAATGAAAGAGATAGAACAAACTACAAAGGATATACAAAAAGAATGTATGGGATTAGGTGCAGATTTAGTATATGAGTGTGCAGGAACACTTGAAGCTTTTAATCAATCAAAGGAATTTGTTAGAAGAGGAGGCACAATAATTGAAATGGGCAATTTTGCAGATACAGGAGAAACAAATATAAGTCCAAGTATTATTTGCAGAAGTGAGTACAAATATATAGGTTCAGTTTTAGCAACAGCTAAATATTATAAATTAGCAGAGAAAGTATTGGATTCAGTAAAAGAATATTATGAAGATATAATTTGCCCAATATACAATTTGGATGAAGCACAGAAGGCAATCGATAATGTAGCAAATAAAAAACAAGGGTTAAAAACAATAATCAAATGTAAATAGAGAAAGTGTGTGATTAAAATGAATAAAGTAAATAGGAATGTTGAAATATTAAAATTTTCTGGAATAGCAGAAGTAATAGAAAAAGCAAATGCATTAGGTGATGATGTAATTAGATTAGAGGTTGGAGATGTTGATTTGGATTGCCCAAAAGAAATTCAAGAAGGAATTGATAAAGCTTTTAAAAATAAAAAGACACATTATCCACCATTACGTGGAAATTCAGAATTAATAAAAATAATTGCAGATGAAGCTAAAACGAAAATAAACAATAATATCTCTGAAAGAAATATTATTGTAACACCTGGTGGCTCAATGGGAATGTTTTATATATTTTCTACAATATTAAATAATAACGATGAAGTTATTTTAGTTGAACCTTTATGGCCACATCTTAAAGAAATGATAAAGTATGTTGGAGCAATTCCAGTATCAGTTGGTTTGCATGAAGAAGATGATTTTCATATAAATTTTGATGAAATACAATCAAAAATTAATAATAATACAAAAGCAATTCTAATAAATACTCCCAACAATCCAACAGGAGTTATTTATAGAGAGGAAGAACTAAAAAAATTAGCTGATATTGCGAGAAAGCATGATTTATATATAATTAGTGATGAGGAATACTGCGATTATTATTATAATGAAAACAATTTTAAATCTCCAATGAGTTTTTATAATAAAACATTAGTATCTAAATCATATTCAAAACAATATTCAATAGCAGGATTAAGAATAGGATATGTAATTGGTAATGAAGAAATAATGAAAGAAATGGAGAAAATTGCGTTGTTTACATCTATGTATTCATCTTCAATAGTTCAATATGCTATTGCAAATAAGAAAAATGAAATGGAGTATTTCTCTATTGAAGCAAGAAAGATTATGAATGAAAGAATGCAATTGCTTTATGAGGGGTTAAATAACATAAAAGGATTAAGTTGTAAAAAAACAGAAGGCGGTTTGTATATATGGCTATGTTGCAAAGAAATAGAAGAGGATGATAAAAAATTTGCAGATAGGTTATTATATAAAGCGAGAGTTGCAGCAGTTCCTGGAAGTTGTTTTGGAAAAACAGGAAGGGGATATTTAAGAATTTCACTAGGAGCTAAAAAAGAAGATATAATAGAAGCCATAAAAAGAATAAAGGAAGAAATTGAAAATGAAAACTGATATATTCTTAGGAATAAATGCTGAAAATATTAGCACAGATCTTGCAAAAGAATTTGCAGGAGTAGGTTTGATTAGAAGTGAATATTTATGTAGAAATATTAATGAATATATTACAACTAAAAGTTGTCAAAAATATATTGAAGATTATTTAATAAATATTTGCAACATATTTAAGGATAAGGAAGTATGGTATAGATTTACTGACCTAACTGGAAATGAAATTGCAACATTAGATGGAGCAGATGATAATGTTATAGAAAAATGGCATTTTATTGGAACAAAAGGAGTAAGAAGGCATCTGAAATATAAAGAAACATTTGAACAGGAATGTTTGGCAATAAAGAATGTATATGCAGAACATAAAAATCTTGGAGTAATAATTCCATATATAAAAGATATTGAGGAATATAATGAGATTAGAACAATAATCCGAGAAGTTGGCTTTGAAGGAAAAATTGGGATAATGGCGGAAATTCCTAGTGTGTTATTAGAGATTAATGATTTTATTGATGTTGGTGTAGATAATATAACAGTAGGATTAAATGATTTAACATCACTTTTATTAGGAACATACAGAGAATCTAATTATCATGACAAAAAGCATCCAGCTGTAGTAAAAACAGTAATGTATATTCAAGAAATATGTAGGAATAATAAGATACCATTTTCGATAGCGGGTTATCTAAAAGAAGAAGAAATTAACTTTTATAAAAATTTAGGAGTTGATAGAATTACTGTAAATTATATAAATCTTCCACAATTAAATAAAAAATTTGACAGTTTACCAGAATTAGACCTGTTATTAAAGATAAAAGAAAACACTAGAAAAAGGAGAGAAATAGTAGAAAATGAAAAGGGAGTAAAATAAAATGAAGTATATGTTAGGTCTTAATTCAGAAGAATTAAACAATGATGATATTGTTTTGTCAATATTTGATGGGGTAGGTATGATAAGAGGTGAGAATTTATGCATAAATAAATTGCAGTATTTTCCGATAAAAGAGTTTAGGGAATTTGTAACTGATTATCTAAAAAAAGTGTCAAAACAATTTGAAGGAAAACCTGTTTGGTATAGAACAGCTGATTTAGTGCCACATCAAATTAATGTGTTAGAAGGAGCCGATGAAAAGTTCGAAGAAAAACAATATTTACTTGGTACAAGAGGAATAAGAAGAAACTTAAGAGGAAAAGAAGCTTTTTTACAAGAACTAGATTGCTTTGTTAATGCAAGTAAAAGTAGTCCAAATTTAGGAATAATAATACCATTTGTTTCAAGAGCGGAAGAGATGGAAGTGGTAGTAAATGTGTTAAGAAATAAATTTGGATATAATGGAAAAATAGGTATGATGTTAGAAACACCAGCAGCAATTATAAGATTAGAAGATTTTGAAAAGCTAGGTCTTGACAATTATACTATAGGATTAAATGATTTAACAACATTAGTACTGGGAGCTGATAGAGATAAAAAAGATTTTTATTCTATGAACGACATAGCTGTTAAAACTATTGTAAAATATGCTACAGATAAAGTACATTCTTTTGAAAAAGAAATAACAGTAGCTGGGTATTTAGATCCAGAATCTGTTAAGTATTGTGAAGAATTAGGAGTAGATAATTGTAACATACATTATGATTTAATTCCAAAAATTTTTAAAGATATACCTAATCCAGAAAGATTTGCAATTCAATATCAAACAATGAAAGATAGATACTATAAGAAGAAATCAGGAGAACAAATTAAGTCTGTAGTAAAAGGTGATAGTAAGGATGAAACAGAAAGATAGTATAAAATATATTTTTTTAGATGTATGGGAAACTTTGCTATTGAGTGATGACAATGAAAAGAATATAAATTATGATAGGGCAAACATTTTTTGGACAACTACACATTATGGTAATGTGGAACTCTGGAAAAATATCATAGAAAATGAAATTTCTAAATTTAAAGAACAAGAATTAAAGGGAATATCTATTACACCCAATGAGCGAATAGAAAATATCTTGAAAGCGAACAATTTAAGTGCAAAATTTGCAGAAAAAATATTAGAGGAGTATGATAATCTAATTACAGAAAAATATATACCAACATTAAATGAAAAATTATTAAATAAGATATCACAGAAGAAATGTGAAATTATTTTAATATCAAATACAGGCTTGACAACCAAAAATGCTATAGTAAAAATTTTAGAAAAATATAATGTTATAAATAAATTTAAGGATATGTTTTTTTCACAGGATTATGGTTATTGTAAACCAAGTATTTATTTTTATATGATCCCATTAAATTTATATAAAATAAATGTAAATGAAGTAATAATGTATGGAGATAGTAACATAATGGATTTAGAACCTTGTAATAAACTTGGAATTAATTGTGTGGTAAAAAAATGGAGAGAAGTATAACCGTATGAAGGAAAATATTGAGTTTTATGTTGAAAAGATAATTAAAGAAAAAATAAAAAAAATCACTATATGCTCAAGATTAACATGGAAAAACATTGTATATTATTGTGAAACTGAAACGAGAAAATACGCAATTAAAGTGTATAAAAAAGATAACAGTGCATATGTAAGAAAAAATGTTGAAATTGCTATGTATAAAATATTTTCAGATATAAAAATTAATGTTCCTAAAATTTATTATTGTGGTGAAATGGATGAATATTATATTTTGATAAGTGAATGGATAGAAGCAATGTCATTAAAGAAGTTGATTAACAATAATGGCGTTGTGAAAAATCAAAATATAATTAAAGATTTATTAGAAAATTATAAACATATTTGGAATCTAAATATTAGTAACGAAGCAAAAAAAATGCTTAGTTTTAATAAATTAGAAAAATACAGTACACCAAGTATGATTTATACAAGAGTAAAAGTAAATGAAGAAGATTTGTTTCTTGAATTTAAGAATATAGATGATATTGACAAGATACATAGAATTTATGATAAATTAAAAAAAGAAATTAATCCTAAACAATATATAATAAATTCAGATATTAGTTTACATGAGGTACTAATAAAGGATAAAGGCTTTTTCATGATTGATTTAGAGTCTTTCACAGTTGGAGATATAAATAATGACTTAGCTGGAATATTTTATTCTTTGAGTAATTCGATTATTAACAAAGAATGTGAAATAGAATGTTTAATGAATATTATAAGAAATAATGAGTATTTCTCACCAGACATTTTTATATTTTATTTAATAGAAAGAATTTTTTGTGCTAATTATTTAGATACTATAAATACAAATGAAATAAAGTTTTATATAAATTTTATATTGAATAAAGAAAGAATGTTTTAGTAAATAAAAAAAAGAGAGTGATTCACTCTTTTTTTTAACTTTGAACAATTATTTTTTTCTTTCTGTATTATAAATATGTGTAATTATACTATCTATAAATTTTTTATTAGTATCGGAAAGTTTAAGATATTATACTAAAATCTCATTATCCAAAGGTATTGATTTTTTTATCAAATAAAGTTTCAAATAAGTAGTCAGGAGAAAATTCTAAAATATTACCCAATTTCATTAGCAAACCGTACACTACCTTTAGAATTACCGTACTTACAAAGTACTAATATATTTTGTTGATACATTACATTTTTCGTCTAATTGTTCTTGGGATAATCCTTTATTTAGCCTCGCAATTTTTATGTGATTACCTATTGTTTTCGCAATTTTATTCATAATATCACCTAATATAGTATAACTACTTTAAAAAAGCTTTAGAACCAGCAAATAATAGATTTTTTCATAAAAAATAAAAAATTAATGTTGCAAGAATTGAAGAATAATGTTAAAATGATAGCAATTTATTAAAAGGGAGTAGCTTAATAAACTACTAATCAACAATCGCGATGAAAATCTGGTTAGTAACCTTTATGGTAAGCAAGACTTTTAAAAGGAAATATAGAAATATATTGTCTTTTTAAAAGTCTTTTTAATTGTAGGGGGCGGACGCCTCTGTCCGCCCGCTGAAATGGTAGAAAAATGCTACATAAAAATAAGGAGGAATCTATGGAAAAATGGTATCAAAATGAGGTTGAAGAAGTAAAAGAAGAATTATCAACCAACTTAGAAAAAGGGCTAACAAGCAAGCAAGTAGAGGAAAAACAAGAAACAATAGGTTTTAACGAATTAAAAGCAAAAAAGAAAAAAAGCTTATTAGTAAAATTTTTAGAGCAATTTAAAGATTTTATGATTATTGTATTAATTATTGCAGCAATAGTTTCTGGAATAATAGGAGTTTTACAAGGAGAAGGAATAACAGATACAATTATTATATTAATAGTTGTAATTGTAAATGCAATAATAGGAGTAGCTCAAGAAAATAAAGCAGAAAAATCATTAGAAGCTTTACAAAAATTAAGTGCTCATGCATCAAAAGTAATAAGAGATGGAAAATTATGTGTAGTACAATCAAGAGAACTAGTACCAGGAGACATAGTAGTTTTAGATACTGGAGACTATGTGCCAGCAGATTTAAGAATAATAGAAGCAGTTAATTTAAAATCTCAAGAATCTGCATTAACTGGAGAATCTGTACCAGTGGAAAAAACAATAGATAAAATAGAAAAAGAAGATGTAGGAGTTGGGGATAGAACAAATATGCTATTTTCTTCAAGTTTAATTACTTATGGTAGAGGAAAAGGAATTGTTGTAGAAACAGGAATGACTACAGAGGTTGGAAAAATAGCAGAAATTATTAATTCTAGTGAAGAGACTACGACTCCCCTTCAAGAAAAATTAAATAAATTAGGAAAAACATTAGGAATATCTGCATTAGCAATCTGTGTTGTAATATTTATAATTGGTCTTTTATATGGAAAAGAACCTATCCATATGTTTATGACAGCAGTTAGCTTAGCTGTTGCAGCAATTCCAGAAGGATTAGCTGCTGTTTCTACAATTGTTTTAGCAATTGGTGTACAAAGAATGGTAAAGAAAAATGCAATTGTAAAAAGATTACCTGCTGTTGAGACTTTAGGAAGTGCATCTGTAATTTGCTCAGATAAAACAGGAACACTAACACAAAACAAAATGACTGTACAAAAAATATATATTAATAATAACTTAATGAATATGGAAAACATTAAAATAGTAGAACCAGAAAGCGATTTAGAAAAATTAGTATATAATGCTATGTTATGTAATGATACAAAAGTTGGAGAAAACAATGAATTAACAGGTGACCCAACTGAAACAGCATTAGTCGATATGGGAATGAACTTAGATATTGACATAGATAAAATATTTAGAATTGATAGATTAAATGAAATACCATTTGATTCATCAAGAAAGTTAATGACAACAGTTCATCAAGTAAATGATAAATATGTTGTATATACTAAAGGTGGAGTTGATGAACTACTACAAAATTGTAATTCATATATAATAGATGGAAAAATAAAAAAAGATTTAGAACAGTTTAAAACAAATATATATGAAAACAATGAAAATATGGCAAAGAATGCTTTAAGAGTATTGGCATTTGGATATAAAACAATAGATAAATTACCAGAAAGCAAAGAAGAAATACAAAAATTAGAAACAGACCTAACATTTATAGGAATGGTAGGAATGATTGATCCACCAAGAGAAGAAGCAAAAAGAGCAGTTGAAAAATGTAAAACAGCAGGTATAAAAACAGTTATGATTACAGGTGATCACAAAATAACAGCTACAGCAATAGCAAAACAATTAGGAATATTAGAAAATGAAGAAGAGGCAATTACAGGTAGTGAACTTGAAAAAATGTCAGACGAAGAATTAACTAAAAATATAAGAAACTATTCTGTATATGCAAGAGTATCACCAGAACATAAGGTAAGAATAGTAAGAGCATGGCAAGCAAATGGAGAAATAGTTGCTATGACAGGAGATGGCGTAAATGATGCTCCTGCTTTAAAAAATGCAGATATAGGATGTGCAATGGGAGTAGTTGGTACAGATGTTGCAAAAGAAGCTGCAGATGTTATTTTGACAGATGATAATTTTGCCACAGTAGTATCAGCAGTAGAAGAAGGAAGAAGAATATATGATAATATACTAAAAGCAATACAGTTTTTATTATCAAGTAATGTTGGAGAAATAATAGTATTATTTATAGCAATCTTAATAACTCCACTTTTAGCAAAATGGTTTAACATTACAAATATAGGAGAATTAGAACCATTACTACCAATTCATATATTATGGATAAATTTAGTAACAGATTCATTACCAGCATTAGCACTTGCAGTGGATCCAGCAGCTAAAAATATAATGAATAGAAAACCAAATAAAAAGGAAAAAGGAATTTTTACAAAAGGTATGACTTGGAGAGTTGTATACCAAGGAGTTATGATTGGGTTATTAACATTATTAGCATTTATAGTTGGACTTGCTACTCCAGGAGTTACTGATGAAACAATGAAAATCGAGATAGCTCAAACAATGGCTTTTTGTGTATTAGCTTTATCTGAGTTAGTTCATGTATTTAATATTAGAGATAATAAAAATTCAATATTTAAAACAGGAATATTTAATAATATGAAATTAATATTAGCAATTATATTATCAGCTTCATTAATGTTTGTAATATTATTAATACCACAACTTAGAACAATATTTAGTATTGCACAGTTACCTAAGGAAAATATAATAGAAACAATATTACTTGTATTAGCACCAATAGTAATTGTGGAAATATTTAAATTATTTAAAATTAATACAACAAAAGATGAATAATAAAAGAAAATAAAAAATAGGACAAACAATTTTGTTTGTTCTATTTTTCTATTTAATTGTATAAAAAACATAAAAAAGTGTTGAAAAATATAAAAAAGTGTATAATAATAAGTAGAGATTTCAAAAGGGGAATAAAGATGGAAGAATATTTCGAAGAGGTAGAAAATAAAAAAAACAAAAAGAAAATAATATTAATCGTTATATTTGCACTTTTGTTTATAGCTGCTTTCAGTATATTAGGAATAAAACTTGCAGAAGATTATAATAAAAAAATAATTGAAGCTAAAAATGGAAAAAATAATATTCAAACAAAAAATACTATATCAAAAGAAGAAAACATTATAAATGAAAATGTGACTACTAACGAAAATGTTGAGAAATCTAATAATAAATTACCAGTATATTCAGAAGAGGCAAAAAATAAATTAAAAAACTTATATACAACTAATGAAAAAATTGCATATTTAACATTTGATGATGGACCATCCCAAACTGTTACACCTCAAATATTAGATTTGCTAAAGAAAGAAAATATAAAAGCAACATTTTTTGTTTTAGGCTTAAGAGTAAAGGCTAATCCGGAATTGGTAAAAAGAGAATACGAAGAAGGTCACTATATAGCAAATCATGGATATTCGCATGAATATAGCCAAATATATAAAAGTGTAGATAATGTAATAAATGAGTATAGAAAAACAGAAAAGGCAATACAAAATGCATTAGGAAACTCAGAATATAATAGTCATCTATTTAGATTTCCTGGTGGTTCAAATGGAGGAAAGTATGCTAAATTAAAAGAAAAGGCAAAGGAAATGTTACATGAAGAAAATATATCTTATATAGATTGGAATGCTTTAACAAGCGATGCGGCAGGAGCTAATACAAAAGAAAAACTATTACAAAATTTAAAAGACACAGTAGAAGAAAAAAATAATGTAGTAATTCTTATGCATGATGCAGCAAATAAAATTTTAACTTATGAAACTTTACCAGATGTAATACAATATTTAAGAGAACAAGGATATACATTTGATAATTTTTATAGCATTATGAAATAGCATTGACAAAATAAAGTGTTATTTATAAAATATTATTATAAAATTATATATAGAGTGATAACTCTAGTTAAAGGAGGATTAATTATGCCATTAGTTACAACGAAAGAAATGTTTGAAAAATCTATGAAGGAAGGATTTGCAATTGGAGCATTTAATGTAAATAATATGGAAATAATACAAGCAATTGTAGATGCTGCTGCAGAAGAAAATTCACCAGTAATTTTACAAGCATCATCAAGTGCAATACAATATGCAAGACCAATTTATTTAAAGAAAATGGTAGAAGCAGCAGTTGAAGAAACAAATATACCAATAGTTTTACATTTGGATCATGGACCAGATTTTGAAACTTGTAAAGCATGTATTGATGCAGGATTTACTTCTGTTATGATAGATGGATCAAAATATGATTTTGAAGAAAATGTAGCATTAACAAAACAAGTAGTAGATTATGCTCATCCAAGAGGAGTTGTAGTTGAAGCAGAACTTGGAAAATTAGCAGGAATAGAAGATGATGTTAATGTTTCTGCAAGTGATGCTATGTACACAGATCCAATGCAAGCAAAAGAATTTGTTGAAAGAACAGGATGTGATTCATTAGCAATAGCTATAGGAACAAGTCATGGAGCATATAAATTCAAAGGAGAAGCAAAATTAAGATTTGACATATTAGCAAAAGTAAAAGAACTAATACCAAACACACCAATAGTATTACATGGCGCATCAACAGTAATTCCAGAATTAGTAGAAATGTGCAATAAGTATGGAGCAGATATACCAGGAGCAAAAGGAGTTCCAGATGAAATATTACATGAAGCAAGTAAATCTGGTGTATCAAAAATAAATGTAGATACAGATTTAAGACTTGCAATGACAGCAGCAATAAGAAAAGAATTTACAGAAAGTCCATCTACTTTTGATCCTAGAAAATATTTAGGACCAGCAAGAGATTTAATAAAAGAAACAGTACAACATAAAATTAGAGATGTATTTGGTTCAAGTAATAAAGCATAATAATTAAAGAATAAAAAATGCAGAATATTTAATATTCCGCATTTTTTAATGTTCTTTGAATTTTACGATTAGCATCTTTTTTAGCCATATCTTCACGCTTATCATATAATTTTTTGCCTTTACCAATACCAATTTCAAGTTTAACAAAATTATTATTAAAATATAATTTTATTGGAACAATAGAAAAACCTTTTTGATTTATAGCACCAATTAATTTATTTATTTCTCTTCTATTAAGTAAGAGCTTTCTAGTTCTTAAAGGATCCTTATTAAATATATTGCCATGTTCATAAGGACTTATATGCATGCCATAAATATAGGCTTCACCATTTTTTATATTGATATATGAATCTTTTAAATTAACTTTACCAGCTCGTATAGATTTTATTTCAGTACCAGTTAGAACTATTCCAGCCTCTAAAGTATTACTAATAGAATAGTTATGATAAGCAACTGGATTTTTAGCTATTAATTTTTCCATAGTATAATCTCCTTTTAATAATATAAAAATTATACCATAAAATATAGATAAAAGAAAGATGCTAATTAATCTTTATCTGTATAATTGCTATGTTCATATTGAGCGCCATAGTACCATACTAACCCAACAATTACAACTCCTACAATTCCTAGTATAAGCCATGTCCAACTTTGAGAAGACATTCCCATTAAATTTGAATTAGTAGAAGTTTTTGTTGCATTATAATCAGAAGTTGCATTGTCCATATGGTCCTTCACATCATTAGATACATTTTGCGTAGTACCAGTAATAGCATTTTTAGCAGAAGCAGCACTGTTTTCTATTTTATCTTCAGTATTTTTAATAGCATTTTTAGCATTATTAGAAGTATTGGCAACAGTTCCACCAAGTGTATTTGCTGTGTTTTTTATACTATCTGATAAATTATCTGCAAATATATTAATACTAAAAGAAAAAAATAAAATACCAATAATAAATGTAGAAATAAAAAATTTTTTCATAATTACCTCCATTGAGCATACATGCTCTAGTTTATTTATAATACATTATTTAGTATTTTAATTTTTGAAAAAAATATACAAAAAAAGCTATAATAAATATAGCTTTTAAAAATAAATTTAAAAAAATTAATTTTGTTTTAATCTAAGAATTATGGCTATTCCTAACAATACAAGAACTACACCAACTACTATTAATATTATATTAATTATATTTGTTACAGATAAATCTCCAGAATCATCATATTGAGATGTTGTTGAAACAGAGGTATCACTATAAGAAGAATCTTGAGTTGGAGTAGCTGTTTGATCCTGTGCTCCATAAATAGTATTGTCTTCTACAGTATCTTGAGAGCTAGTGTTTTGTGCTGAAGTATTTGCACTATTGTTAGATGCAGTATTATTAGATGCACTAGAAGAATTATTTAAATTCATAACGATATTATCAGTAGCAAAGCAGAAACAAGTAGCAAAAAATAAAGCAAAAACTATTAAAGAAACTAATATTTTTTTATTCATATAATTATCCTCCTTAAAATTATAAAAATGATTATAAATATAATATCACAATTAAATAGAAAATGTCCATAAAAATATAAATGTTTTTAATAATATTACCTTAAATAAGGCATATAATTTAAAAGGTGATTTTATGGCATATTCAGATAGGGAACTTTTAGCAAGGATTATTGAATGTGAAGCAGGAGGAGAAGGAGATAATGGAATGAAAGCAGTAGCAAGTGTTGTTATGAATAGAGTAAATTCATCAGAAGGAGAATATTTTAGAGTATCACAGGGAGGAAACATAAGAAATATAATTTTTCAAAATGGTCAATTTGATTGTGCATCAGATACACTTTTTGGAAACTATAATTCTCAAAATATATACAACATGAATCCTACACAAGTACACTATAATATTGCAGATTGGGCATTATCTGGAAACAGGCTACCAGAAATTGGAGAATGCTTGTGGTATTTAAATCCATTTAAACCATCTTGTAGTCCGACATTTCCAGCCAATGGTTCGGGAACTTTACATACCAGGTTGGGAAATCATTGCTTTTATAGACCAACAAGTCTATATTCAAATACATAATTGAAAGGAGAATTAATATGATAAATCCAGAAGATTTAAATAACAGAAGAAATAAAATGGCAGGCGAAAATACAAATGTTACAGAAAAACAATTTCAAAATACAGAAACAAGACAAAATAATGAACCAGAGATATTAACTAATCCAATATATACACCAGCATTTTTAAGAGAACAAATTGGAAAATTGATGAGAGTTGAATTTTTAATTGGTACAAATAATATGGTAGATAGAATTGGATTCCTAGAAGATGTGGGAGCAAGCTATATATTACTTAGGTCTTTTGAGGGCGATAGCATAATATATGCAGATATATATGCTATAAAATTTATTACTATATCAGCAACATATGGAGGAATGCCAAGTTTCTCAAATTTTAATAATATGCAAAATATGAATACGGGAATGAACATGAATCAAAATAGATATTACTAAAAAGAAAAAAGTATTTTTATATAAAATACTTTGCATAATAAATATTGTGTGATAAAATGCTATATATAATTGATTAACTATATAACAAAGGAGAAGTCAAATGAAGAAAAACATAAAGGGTGTTACATTAATAGCACTAGTAGTAACGATAATAGTATTGTTAATTTTAGGCACAGTATCAATTAGACTTGTAACAAAACATCAAGTGATTGATATAACAGCAAAGCAAAGGTTTACTACAGAAGTAACTCAAATTTATGAGCAATTAAAAGAAGAAAGACTAGCACTAGAGATGTTAGAAAGAGAAGATGACAGATATAAAATTAAATTTGAAGATTTAGATATAGGAGATAAATTAAAAAATAAATATACAGGAAAATTAAAAGTGGAATCTGGTAATTTAGTAGCAGATTCAGGATTAACAGACCAAGAACGAGAATGGTTTACAGGAATGAATATAGGAAAATTTTATATTCCATATAACAAAAATATAAAATGCGCATTATTTCCAGATACTTCATTAGACGGAAAAAATAAAAATACAAATTCAAGTGATTCACCAACCATATGGTTTGATGAAACAGGAAATGGTTATAATGGAACTATATTAACACACAAATGGGCAGCAAATGGAGGACTTACTACATCATATTATGATTATAATGCTAATCCAACTAAAATTACTGTTCCAGGAGTTCTAAATGGAAAAAAAGAATATACAATTGCTTTTTGTGTTAATCCAACTAATAGTTGGGGAGTAGGGCAACCAGAGCGTTGTTATATAAAGTTCGGCTCATATAAATTAAATTACGGTGCTGCATCGTTAGTATATTCTGATACTAATTATCATGTATCAAACGGAAAACTAACTCCAGCGGATGCAAAAATTCCATATTCATTTAATAAAAGAAATGTTATAGTATTAACATGTAATGGAGAAAAAATAGATATATATACAGGAACAGAATCTTCGCCAACATATGCATGTACATATACTCCTAATGATACAAATAATTTAACTATTAATACAGATATAATACTGGCACAAAATATTCCAGCTGGAAAATTTTCATATGCAATTTTATGGGATAGAGAACTATCATCAGAAGATATTGCAAAGTTAACACCAGATTTAAGAAAGATTAGTGATATGAAATAAATAAAAAAACTAAATGATTAATTATCATTTAGTTTTTTTACTATAAAATATTGCAAACAAATGTGCTTTATAATATAATTCTATATGTTAGGAGAAAAGAATGAAAATAGGGATTATTTCAGATATACATAGTAATATAGATGCACTAGAAAGAGTATTTAAAGAGTTTAAGAACCAAAAAATAGAAAAAATAATTTGTATAGGAGATATAATTGGAATAGGTCCATATCCAGAAAAGACTATACAATATTTAATAAATAACCAGGAAAAATTATTAGCAATTGTCAGAGGAAATCATGAAAAATATTTAATAAATGGTATATCTAAAAAGAATCATGCAGATTCGGGACCTATGAGCGAAGAAGAAATTCTTACTCATAAATGGAATCATTCAAAACTAAACAGTAGTCAGATAAAATTTATTAAAAGTTTAAAAATAAGAGATTGTTTAGAAGTAGAAAAAAAGAAAATAATAGTTGAACATTATCCAATGAACAACAATGGAAAATTTAAGAAATTTTATAAAAAACCAACGATTGATGAAATAGAAGAACTATTTGAAGATGAAAGTGCGGATATATATTTATTTGGTCATACACATCAGGCTTATTATAATACCAAAAATAATAAATATTATATAAATCCTGGAAGTTTAGGATGTCCCACTAATACAGGATTAGCATATGCAGGCATTATAAATATTACAGAAAAGAAAATTGAATATGAACAATTGAAATTAGAATATGATGTAGATAAAGTGATTAAAGAAATAAAATCAATAAATTATCCGTTGAATAAATCAATAATTAAAATATTTTATAAAAAGTAGGGAAAATAAAAATGTTTAAATTACACTCAGAATATAAGCCAACAGGCGACCAACCACAAGCAATAGAATATCTAAGTAATGGAATAAAAGAAGGTAAGAAGTTTCAGACACTTCTTGGCGTTACTGGTTCTGGAAAAACTTTTACTATGGCCAATATTATACAAAAAGTGCAAAAGCCAACATTGGTATTAGCACACAATAAAACTCTAGCAGGGCAATTATACTCCGAATTTAAAGAGTTTTTTCCAGAAAACAATGTTGAATATTTTGTTTCATATTATGATTATTATCAACCAGAAGCATATATTGCCTCATCAGATACTTATATAGAAAAAGACTCTTCTGTGAATGATGAAATAGATAAATTAAGACATTCTGCAACAGCTTCTTTATTTGAAACTAGAGATGTTATTATTGTTGCATCTGTTTCTTGCATATATGGATTAGGAGATCCTATAGATTACGAAAATATGATTATATCTTTAAGACCTGGAATGCAAAAAAAAAGAGATGAAATATTAAGAAAATTAATAAAAATGCAATATACAAGAAATGAGATGGATTTTAAAAGAGGTACATTTAGAGCTAAAGGTGATATTATCGAGATATATCCATCAGACAAAGGCGAGAGCGCTATAAGAGTGGAAATGTGGGGAGATGAGATTGAAAAAATTTCGGAAATAAATCCCTTAACAGGTAAAGCAATTGGAACTAGACAACATGTTATGATATTTCCAAATTCTCATTATGTAACCACATCAGAAAAAATGGAAAGAGCAATTACAACAATAGAAAAAGAAATGGAAGAGCAAGTTAAATATTTTAAATCACAAAATAAACTAATAGAGGCTCAAAGAATAGAAGAAAGAACAAATTTTGATATAGAAATGATGAAAGAAACAGGCTTTTGTCAAGGAATAGAAAACTATTCAAGACATATAAGTGGTAGAGAACCTGGTTCACCACCATTTACTTTGTTTGATTATTTTCCAGACGATTTTTTACTATTAATAGATGAATCACATGCAACAATTCCGCAGGTTAGAGCAATGTACAATGGAGATAGAGCAAGAAAAGAATCTTTAGTAAAATATGGATTTAGACTTCCTTCCGCATTTGATAATAGGCCGTTAAAATTCAGCGAATTTGAAGAAAGAATCAATCAATGTGTATTTGTAAGTGCTACTCCTTCAGATTATGAAAAAGAACATAGTAAAAATAATGTTGTAGAACAAATCATAAGACCTACAGGATTATTAGATCCGAAGATAGAAGTAAAACCAATTGCTAATCAAATTGATGATCTAATACAACAAATAAAAACAAGGACAGAAAAAAATGAGAGAATTTTAGTTACAACATTAACAAAGAAAATGGCAGAAGATTTAACATCATATTTAGCCGGAATAGACATAAAGGTAAGATATATGCACTCAGATATAAAGGCATTAGAAAGAATGGAAATAATAAGAGATTTAAGATTAGGAAAATTTGATGTTTTAGTTGGAATTAACCTATTAAGAGAGGGTTTAGATATACCAGAGGTTTCTTTAGTAGCAATATTAGATGCAGACAAAGAAGGATTTCTTCGCTCAGAGCGTTCACTAATTCAAACAATAGGTCGTGCAGCAAGAAATACAGAAGGCAAAGTAATTATGTATGCAGATGAACTTACTGAGAGTATGGAAAAAGCGATTACTGAAACTAACAGAAGAAGAAGTATACAACAAAAATATAATGAAGAACATGGAATTACTCCAAAAACAATAAGTAAATCTATTAGAGAAATCATTAAAGCTACAGAAGTAGAAGATATAAAACATGAATATAATATAAATAATGAAGAGTCAATAGAAGATATTATAAATAAATTAACAACAGAAATGTTAAAACATGCTGCAACAATGGAATTTGAAAGAGCGGCAGAATTAAGAGATAAAATAAAAGAGTTAGAACAATATAAATAAAATGAAAACCCACTGCAAATTCTGCAGTGGGTTAAAACTAATATTGGCTGAAAATGTTACTTAAATGTTACTTAAGCTGGCTCGTTTTGCAACGAGATATAATTCTTGAGCTAAATTTGTAACAACATTGCTAGGTACAGAATCTATTATTCTGTGGGTATAAGCAAATACCACATGAGGTATAGCCATACCAAATGCCTTATTCCAACTGATTGTTGCTGTATACAAACCCGGTTTGGTAAATGGCTTTACATCAGAAATTGCAAAACCATTCTTGCTAAGCTTTTTTATTTCAGAAGAATACAAAACAGATTCTAATGAAAAAAGACCTTCTTCTGCTGCCATATAAAGTTTGGTTTCCCGTACTTCATTTCTGCTAGGATAACTGTACATTGTGTTGTTATCACTCCTTTATTTGCATGGTACCAATATTAGTTTTAGGCAAGGTTGATATTAAATAATACCATCAACTACTTGCTATAAATACTATTTTATCATATTTTTTAGTAATATACAACAATTTGCTATATCTTGCATTAAGGATGTCTATGTGTTAAAATATAGCAGTAAACTATAAATGGAGGAAATAAATGCAAGACAGGCAAAAATATATAAGAAATTTTAGTATAATTGCACATATAGATCATGGAAAATCAACATTAGCAGATAGGCTAATAGAAATGACAGGAGTTTTATCCAAAAGAGAAATGGAATCTCAAGTTTTGGACAATATGGAACTAGAGAAAGAAAGAGGTATAACTATAAAATCTCAAGCTGTCAGAATGAAATATAAAGCAAAAGATGGAAATGAATATACTTTAAATTTAATTGATACACCAGGACATGTAGATTTCAATTATGAAGTGTCTAGAAGCTTAGCAGCATGTGATGGAGCAATATTGGTTGTGGATTCATCTCAAGGAGTAGAAGCACAAACTTTAGCTAATGTTTATTTGGCACTAGATAACAACTTGGAAGTTATACCAGTATTAAATAAAATAGATTTACCAAATGCAAGACCAGACGAAATTAAAAATGAAATAGAAGATATAATAGGAATTCCAGCACAAGATGCTCCTTGCATATCAGCAAAATCCGGATTGAATGTAGAACAAGTGCTAGAAAGAATAATAACAGATTTACCTGCACCAAATGGGGATGAAAATAAACCAACAAAATGTTTAATATTTGATTCTTATTATGACAATTATAAAGGTGCTGTGGCATATGTAAGAGTAAAAGATGGAAAAGTAAAGGTTGGTGACGAAATAGAATTAATGGCTACCAAAAAGAAATTTACTGTTACAGAAGTAGGATACTTCACACCAGGAAATTATATGCCAACAAAAGAATTATTAGCAGGAGATGTAGGATATATTTCAGCAAGTATAAAGAGTTTATCAGATTTACATGTTGGAGATACAATAACACTAGCTAGCAATCCTGCTGCAGAACCATTAAAAGGGTATAAAAAAGTACAACCTATGGTATATTGTGGGCTATATCCAATAGATGGTAGTGAATATGAAAATTTAAAAGTTGCATTAGAAAAATTACAATTAAACGATGCAGCATTGGTATATGAACCAGAAACATCAGCAGCATTAGGATTTGGATTCAGATGTGGTTTTTTAGGATTGTTACATTTAGAAATAATAGAAGAAAGATTAGACAGAGAATTTGATTTGGGATTAATAACTACTTCACCATCAGTTATTTACAAAATACATAAAACAGATGGAACAGTAATAGATTTATATAATCCATCAGAATTACCAGCTCTTCAAGAAATATCATTCATAGAAGAACCAATGGTAAAAGCAGAAATTTTTACGCCAAAAGAATATGTTGGAAATATAATGGAAATATGTCAAAATAGAAGAGGAATCTATATTGATATGAAATATTTAGATGAAACTCGTGTTACATTAATTTATGAAATGCCATTAAATGAAATAATATATGATTTCTTTGATAATTTAAAATCAAAAACAAAAGGATATGCATCATTTGATTATGAATTTAAAGAATATGTTCGCTCAGAATTAGTAAAATTAGACATACATGTAAATGGTGAGGGAGTAGATGCATTATCATTTATAGTACACAAAGATTCAGCATATAATAAGGGAAAGAAAATGGTAGAAAAATTAAAAACTGTAATACCAAGACAATTATTTGCAATACCACTTCAAGCAGTTGTAGGAGGAAAAATAATAGCAAGAGAAACAATATCAGCAATGAGAAAAGATGTGCTTGCAAAATGCTATGGTGGGGATATAACAAGAAAGAAAAAACTATTAGAAAAACAGAAGAAAGGCAAGAAAAAAATGAGAGCAATAGGAAATGTTGAATTACCACAAGAAGCATTTCTTAGTGTGCTTAAACTTGATGATGAGTAGAATAAAAAAGGAAGAGTAAAATGAAAAAGAATAATTTTAAAAATAATAAAGAAAAACAAACAAAGAATTTTAATAATACAAAAAATAAAAGAGAACAAACAAATCAAAGAATTATGCGTTCTGAAAATAAAAATATGAATTTTGATGATCAAGTAGAAGGAAGAAATTCTGTACTAGAGCTATTAGAATCAGGAAAAGACATTAATAAAATATTTGTTGCTAGAGGAGAAAAACAAGGATCTATAAATAAAATTATTGGAAAAGCAAAAGATTCAAAAGTAGTACTTGTTGAAACAGATAAAAGAAAATTAGACGAAATGAGCCAAACAGGAAACCATCAAGGAGTAATTGCAATAGTTCCACCATTTGAATATTGCGATGTTGATGATATATTAAATGTTGCAAAAGAAAAAAATGAGGATCCATTTGTAATAATATTAGATGGAATAGAAGACCCACACAATTTAGGAGCTATAATTAGAACAGCAGAAACAGCTGGAGCACATGGAGTTATAATTCCTAAAAGAAGGGCAGTTGGTGTAAATAGTACTGTAAACAAATCATCAGCAGGTGCTGTAGAATACATGAAAGTGGCTAGAGTAAACAACATAACCGAAACAATGAATTATCTAAAAGAAAAAGGGTTATGGATAATAGGAACAGATATGGATACTGACAAATATTATTATAATCAAAATATGACAGGTCCTATTGCAATTGTAATAGGAAGTGAGGGATTTGGAATGAGCAGATTAGTAAAAGAAAATTGTGATATATTAGTAAAAATCCCAATGAATGGAAAAATTACATCATTAAATGCTTCTGTATCAGCAGGAATTGTAATGTATGAAATTGTGAAACAAAAAAATGCAAATAAATAGTTGAAAAAAGTAAAAAATATTTATATAATTATCAAAGATAATAACAAAGGAGGAAAAAATGAGAAAGAATAAAAATATAATAATAGCTCTTGTAATAATTATATTAATAGTTGCAGGAATTGTAGCTTTGCTTTATACAAGAACAGATTTATTTAAAAGTGATGAAGATCTTTTTTATAAATATTTATTAAGTACAGAATTTGTAAATAAAGAAGTATCACAAAGGTACACAAAAGTAGTAAATAGGATTCAAGCATCAAATTTTTCTGCAAATGGAACAGTATATTGCTCTATGTCTGCAAATGATACAACAACAAATATTTCCAACATACAAAATTTATTTGCAATAAAATATAATTTGCTAGCAAATAAAAATTTAAAACAAAATTATGCAGATTTTACAATATCTTCAAATAATAAAGATATAACAACATTAAGATATTTAAGAGATGATAATATATATGCATTAAAAGCAGATAATGTAGTAGATAAATATTTAGCATTAGAAAATAAAGAACTAAAAAGTTTCTGTGCTAAATTAGGAATAGAAGATACATCTAAAATACCAAATCAAATACAAACAAATACAACACAAAAATTATTAGATATAGATAAAGAGCAACTAAATACAATAAAAAGTACTTATACCAAAATATTAACGGATAAATTAACAAAGGACAATTTTACAAAAATAACAAATACAGATAAAACAAAAACTATTGAGTTATCATTAACACAAAAACAATTAGCAGACATAAAAAAAGCATTATTAGAAAATCTAAAAAACGATACTAATACATTAAATTTAATAATAGAAAAAGCAGAAATACTTGATTATGATTTAAATGTTGATTCATTAAAAACATCAATACAAGAAAAAATGGACGAAATAACAAATACAGAAAAATCAGAAACACCAGGATTTTTAAAATTAGCAGTAAGAATAAAAGACAATAAAACAGTAGCTATAAATTTAATAACAACCCAAATAGAAGAAAAAAATCAAACTCAAGAAACAATAAATATAGATTTATCAGAAAGTAACAAACTAATAATTTATATAAATGATGGAAAACAAAATATAAAAGAAGATATTAGTTTTGGATATGAAGATAACAAAATTTTGTGTAATGCAGAGACACTAGAATTAGATAAAAATAATAATGTAAAAAGCAGTATGGCAAAAATACAATATGAAATTATAAATTATGAAACAGATAATATGACTCAAAATATGTTAATAACACTAAACTCATCAGAAGCAAATCAGAAAATTCAAATAAATATGGATAATAAAATACAATTAAGACAAGATGTACAAATAGAAAAAATAACAGATAAAAATGCTACAATTTTGAATAATCAAACCCAAGAAGAAATATCTAATTTAATATATAAAATTGTCTTAAGAGTACAATATTTATATGGAGATGTGTTAAAAAATATTAATAATTAAATTATTTTAAAAAATATTTGCAATTATTACTATAATGTGTTAAAATAGCATAGTCTAAAAAATATCCTTAAGGGAGGCATAAAAATGCAAGTTTTAAAAATTATATTAATTATTATAGATGTTATAGTAGCATTTTCATTAATATTTGTTACTTTAATGCAACATAAAGATGATCCAGGATTATCTGGAACAATCACAGGAGCAGCAGCAAATAACTTCTTAGATAAAAACAAAGGTAGAACTAAAGAAGGAAAATTAAAAAGATGGACAATAACACTAAGCATTGTTTTTGTTTTAGTAAGTATAGCATTAAACATTGTATATGCATTATAATTATAAGGATAAGAGGCTTAAACAAAGCCTCTTTTTATATAGTATGGGATTTTCTCATTTTATACTATAGAAAAAAGCCATATGTATGGGCGGACGCCTCTGTCCGCCCGAGCAGAATTGACCAGGAGATTTAAACAATAAAGAGGTAAATATGATAGAAGAAAAAAACATTTTAGATTTTATGAAAAGTAAAGAATATATTCCAATGAAGGCTAAAGAATTAGCTTCTATTTTTGATATTCATAAAAATGAAATAGATGAATTAAAGAATATATTGAAAAAATTAGAAAATGAAGGAAAAATAAAAAAGAATAAAAGAAATAGATATAGTATAAATGAAGTAATAACATTAGTTGGGACATTTAAAAATAGTAAAAGCTTTGGTTTTGTAATACCAGATAATAAAAAAGAAAGTAAAGATATATTTATATCAAAGAAAAACTTTAACGGAGCAAAAGACAATACTAAAGTAGTAGTACAAATAACCAAAGAAGCGCAATCAAATAAAAAGCCAGAAGGAAAAATAATAGAAGTTATTGGAAAAGTGGACGAAGCTGGAGTAGACTTATTATCTATTGTTAAAGAATACAATCTACCAAATGAATTTCCGAAGCAAGTAATAGACGAAGCAAAGCAAGTATCAAACGAAATAGATTTAAAGGAAATAGAAAAAAGGAAAGACTTTAGAAAAGATATAGTATTTACTATAGATGGAGAAGACGCAAAAGATTTAGATGATGCAGTATCAATAGAGAAAACGAGCCAAGAAACATTTTTATTAAATGTTCATATAGCAGATGTTAGCTATTATGTTAAAGAAGATAGTTTTTTAGATAAAGAAGCTATTTTAAGAGGAACAAGTGTATACATGCTAAACAGGGTAATACCAATGCTTCCAAAAGAATTATCAAACGGAATATGTAGTTTAAATGAAGGTCAAGATAGATTAACACTTTCTGTTTTAATGGAAATAGATAAAAATGGAGATGTAATATCATCAGATATTACCAAAGGAATAATTAAAGTTACTAAAAGAATGTCATATACAGGAGTACAAGCATTACTAGATTATATAGAAAATCCAAAACAGCAAAATAAATTAATAAAAGAATATATTCCGTATGAAAAACAATTAAAATTAATGGCAGAATTGGCACAAATATTAGAAGATAAAAGAAAAAAACAAGGTTACCTAGATTTAGATATTCCAGAAAGTAAAATAACACTAAATAAAAGTGGACATACAATAAATGTAGAGAAATATGAAGTAAAATTTGCTAATACAATAATAGAACAATTTATGCTAACTGCAAATGAAGTAGTAGCTGAAAAGTTTTATTGGTTAGAAGCACCATTTATATATAGAGTGCACGAGTCACCAGATCAAGAAAAAATAACAGAACTAAATAGATTTTTATATAACTTTGGCTATAAAATAAAAGGAAAAACAGAAAATATACATCCAAAAGTGTTTAGTGATATATTAGAAGATATCAAAGGTAAAGAAGAAGATATGGTAATATCAAACTTAATATTAAGAACACTAAAAGTTGCAAGATATGAAGCGCAAAACAAAGGTCATTTTGGAATTGCAAGCAAATACTATTGTCACTTTACATCTCCAATTAGAAGATATCCAGATTTATATATCCATAGAATAATATCTAATTATATAAATAATAATTATAATGTAAGTGAAGAATATAAAGAAAAAGAAAATGAACTGGCTGTAAAATATGCGGAGTCATCATCAGAAAGAGAAAAAATAGCACAAAAAGCAGAAAGAGATTCTATAGACTTAAAGAAAGCAGAATATATGCAAGATAAAATTGGAGAAAAATATGAAGGGATAATAAGTGGTGTTACAAACTTTGGAGTATTTGTACAATTGGAAAATACAGTAGAAGGACTAATAAGATTCGAAAATTTAGGAAATGAATATTTTGAATATGATGATATGCATAAAATACTTATTGGAGAACAAACAAAAAAAGTATATAAAATGGGAGACAAAGTGAAAATTCAAGTAATAGAAGCAAATAAAACATTAAGAAGAGTAGGATTTGCAATATGCAAATAAATAGAAAATATTGGCAACGAAACAGGTGCCAATATTTTTAAGTTTTTTTATACAAAATACTTGAAAAAAAGACCTATTTGTTATAAGATTTAAACTAGGAGTGATAATATGGAAAATAAAGAAGAAAAAACAAAAAAAGAAAAAAAACATTCAGGATTAAAAGTTTTTTTAACTACTTTATTAGTAATATTAATTTTACTAATAATAGGAGCAGGAGTAGGATATTCGTTTATAAATAATAAATTAAATAAAATAAATTATGAAGATATTAATAAAAATGATATAGAAATAACAGAAGGTGTAGAAGAAAAATTATCAAAATATAGAAATATAGTACTATTTGGAATAGATGATGCAGATGGGTATACAGGAAGAAGTGACTGCATAATTATATTTAGTATAAATGAAGAAACAAAAAAAGTAAAAATGACTTCAATATATAGAGATACTTATGTAGAAGTGCCAAATCATGGATATACCAAGATTAACCATGCATATGCTTATGGTGGAGCAGCACTTGCAATGAGTACAATAAACAGAAATTTAGATCTAGATATAACAGAACAAGTAACAATAAACTTTAATGTTGTAAAAGATGTAGTAGATGCAGTAGGCGGAGTAAAAATAACTGTTACAAAAGCAGAAGTAAGCCAAATACCAGGATTAAAAAGTGCAGGAACACAAACTTTAAACGGTGAGCAAGCATTAGCATATGGAAGAATAAGAAAAATAGATACAGACTATAAGAGAACAGAAAGAATGAGAACAGTAGTAGATGCAGTATTTAGCAAAGTAAAGAAAATGTCAGTATCAGAAATGAATAAACTAGCAGATCAAATATTGCCAGAAGTACACACAAATATATCAAAAGCAGAAATAAAAGAAGTAATGGCAGATATACCATCATATAGCATAGGAGAAAGTATTGGATGGCCATATAATGTTACAGGAAAAATGATAAATAAAATATGGTATGGTATACCTAATACATTAAGAGCATCAGTACAAAGATTGCATAAAGAATTATTTGAAGAAACAGACTATGAAACAACAGAAACAGTAAATAAAATAAGTTCAAATATAGAAAACAAAACAGGGATAAAATAAAAGAGGGAATGGAATGAAAACAATAGCTAAATATAGCAAATTATTTATGTTATTATTAGATGTATTTATTATTTCGTGTTCAACAGTAGTAGCTAATTTATTACTTACAAATAAGAACATTATATTTACTAATGAGAATATTTATATCATAAAGAATTCAGTATTAATAGCAATAGTAGTATATGAAATATATTTAATATTATTTAAGGTGTATAAGCACATTACAAGATTTGAAAGTGGAAAAGACTACTTCACATATATATTCGCATCTTTTTTAGCAGGTATAACATTAGCTGCAGGAAGATATTTTTTAAATATAGAAATAAATAGTGTAAGAAAACAAATCTTAGCATCATTTATAACAAGTATAGGAATAATCGGAGTAAGAATAGTAATAAGATTTTTCATGAATAGAATAATTCAAGAAAAAGAACATGGAGACGGAAAAAAATACAATGTACTAATTATAGGTGCAGGGTATGCCGGAAGAGATATAATAAAATCAATAAAACAAACAATGAGCGAAAAATACAATATAATAGGAATTATAGATGATAATAAATCAAAATTAAACTGCTCTATAAATGGAGTAGAAGTTATTGGAAACAGAAACCAAATAATCGACATTTGCAAAAATAAAAATATAGATGAAATATTTTTTGCAATATCAAAGATAGATAAAAAGAAGAAAAAAGAGATACTAGAAATATGTCAAGAAACAGGTAAAAAGATAAGAATATTACCAACAACAGAAGATATCATAAGAAATAAAAATATGTATCAAAACTTAAGAGATGTAGATATAGAAGATATTTTAGGAAGAGATCCAGTAAAATTAGATAATAAAAAAATAGGTACATTAATAGAAGGAAAAACAATATTAATAACAGGAGCTGGTGGTTCAATAGGCTCAGAACTATGTAGGCAAATAATAAAGTATAATCCAGATAGGATGATATTATTTGATATATACGAGAATAATTTGTATGATATAGAATTAGAATTAAAATCTGAATATAAACACATAGAGATAGATGCAATAGTAGGAAGTGTTAGAGACTTAAATAAACTAGAAAGTGTATTTGAAACATATAATCCATATTTAGTATTTCATGCTGCAGCACATAAACATGTACCATTAATGGAAAATAGTCCATTAGAAGCTATAAAAAATAATGTATTTGGAACATACAATGTGGCAAATTGTGCAGATAAATACAAAGCAAGAAAAATGATATTAATATCAACAGACAAAGCAGTTAACCCAACAAATATAATGGGAGCCACAAAAAGACTTTGTGAAATGATAATACAAGTAAAAAACAAAAAAAGTAAAACAGAATATGCGGCAGTGAGATTTGGAAATGTTTTAGGAAGCAATGGATCAGTAGTACCACTATTTAAAAAACAAATAGCAGAAGGTGGACCAGTAACAGTAACACATAAAGATATAATAAGATATTTCATGACAATACCAGAAGCAGCACAACTAGTACTACAAGCAATGAGTTATGCAAAAGGTGGAGAAATATTTGTATTAGATATGGGAGAACCAGTAAAAATCTATGACTTGGCTGTAAGTTTAATAAAATTATCAGGCTATGAACCAGAGGTAGATATACCAATAGTATTTACAGGATTAAGACCAGGAGAAAAATTGTACGAAGAATTATTAATGAAAGAAGAAGGTTTACAAAAAACAGAAAATAAAAAAATATATATAGGTGAACCAACACAATTAGACGAAAAAGATATACTAGAAAAATTAGCAAAATTAAAAAAACTAATAGAAAATGAAGAGACACCAATAGAAGAAATAAAATATACAATACAAGAAGTAGTACCAACATACATATTAAAACAAGATACACAAAAAGAAGAACAAAAAAGTTTAGTAAATGTTTAATCTAAATTTGAAAGAAGGAAAATAAAATGGAAAAATTTGAGAAAAAAGTATGGCTTTCATCACCAACTATGCATGGAGACGAAATAAAATATATACAAGAAGCATACGAAACTAATTGGATGAGTACTGTTGGAAAGAATATTGATGAAGTCGAAAAAATTACTTGCGAAAAAGTGGGATGTAAATATGCAGTAGCTCTTTCAGCTGGTACAGCTTCACTTCATATAGCAATAAGGCTAGCAGGAATAAAACCAGGTGATAAGGTCTTTTGCTCAGATATGACATTTAGTGCAACTGTTAATCCGATAACATATGAAGGGGGAATACCTGTATTTATAGATACAGAGTATGAATCTTGGAATATGGATCCAGAAGCATTAAGAAAAGCATTTGAAATATATCCAGATGTAAAAGTGATTGTAGTTGCACATTTATATGGAACACCAGGAAAAATAGATGAAATAATTAAAATTGCAAAAGAACATAACGCTATTATTATAGAAGATGCTGCAGAAAGCCTAGGAGCTACTTATAAAGGAAAACAAACAGGAACATTTGGAAAGTATGGTTGTATTTCATTTAATGGAAATAAAATTATTACAGGTTCAAGTGGAGGAATGTTATTAACAGATGATATAGAAGCAGCTAACAAAGCAAGAAAATGGTCAACTCAAGCAAGAGAAAACGCACCATGGTACCAACATGAAGAAATAGGATACAACTACAGAATGAGTAATATTATAGCTGGAGTTGTAAGAGGACAATACCCTTATCTAAAAGAACATATAGCACAAAAAAAAGCAATATATGAACGATATAAAGAAGGCTTGAAGGATTTACCAGTAAAAATGAATCCAATACCAGAAGAATGTGAACCAAACTACTGGCTTTCTTGTATGATAATAGATAAGAAAGCTATGTGTAAACAAGTAAGAAGTGAAAACGAGGCATTATATATAAGTGAAGAAGGAAAGAGTTGTCCTACTGAAATTTTAGAGGCAATAGCTTCAATTAATGCAGAAGGTAGACCAATATGGAAACCAATGCATATGCAACCAATCTTTAGAAACAATCCTTTTATTACTAAAAAAGGAAATGGAAGGGCAAATACAAATGCATATATTAAAAATGAAAAAATAGATGTAGGAATGGATATATTTGAAAGAGGATTGTGTTTACCATCAGATAACAAAATGACAGAAGAACAACAAAAGAAAATAATAGAAGTTATAAAAAACTGTTTTTAAAAAAGGAGTTTGAGAATTAATATGTATAGAAAATACATAAAAAGAATATTAGATTTTACATTAAGTTTAATTGCATTAATTGTCTTATCACCTATATTATTAATAACAGCAATATTAGTGAAAATAAAACTAGGAAGTCCAATAATATTTAAACAACAAAGACCAGGAAAAAATGAAAAAATATTTACACTATATAAATTTAGAACAATGACAGATAAAAAAGACGAAAAAGGAAAATTATTGCCAGACGAACAAAGACTTACAAGATTTGGAAAAATCCTAAGGAGTACAAGTTTAGATGAATTACCTGAATTATTAAATATATTAAAAGGAGATATGGCAATAGTAGGGCCTAGACCACAATTAATAAAAGATATGATATTTATGACTACAGAACAAAGAAAAAGACATACAGTAAGACCGGGATTAACAGGATTAGCACAAGTAAATGGTAGAAATAATTTAACATGGGAAGAAAAGATAAATTATGATTTAAAATATATAAATAAAATAACTTTTTTTGAAGACTGTAAAATAATATTAAAAACAATTATAAAAGTATTTAAACGAGAAGATATAGAAACAGAAGGAATGGAGACAGCTGAAGATTTATGTGATTATCTTTTAAGAACTAATAAAATAAGTGAAGAAGAATATGATAAAAAAATGGAATTGATGGGAAGATAAAATGAAATTTAGTGTTTTAATGTCTGTATATAAAAATGATATTTCGGAATATTTAAATAAAGCAATTGAAAGTGTTTTAAATCAAACTATAAAGCCAAATGAAATTGTAATAGTAGTAGATGGTCCAATATCAATAGAATTAAAAGATATATTAGAAAAATATAAAGAAAAATATGATATTTTTAAAATAATATATCTCAAAGAAAACCAGGGGCTAGGAGATGCTTTAAGAATAGGGTTAAAGTACTGTACTTATAATATAGTTGCAAGAATGGATAGTGACGATATATCAGTACCAAATAGATTTGAAAAGCAAGTACAAGAATTTGAAAAAGATAAAGATTTAGATATAGTTGGTGGACAAATTTATGAATTTATAGATAATAAAGAAAATATTATTTGTAGTAGAGAAGTACCATTAGAAAATGATGATATATATAAATATGCAAAGAAGAGATGCCCATTTAATCATGTTACGGTTATGTTTAAAAAAGATAGTGTTTTAAACAGTGGAGGATACTTAAAATGGTATAATAATGAAGATTATTATTTATGGATTAGAATGATGGAGAGTAAATCAAAATTCAAAAATGTTCCTGAATATTTGGTATATGTGAGAGTTGGAAACGAAATGTATCAAAGAAGAGGCGGAATACAATATTTTAAAAGTGAGTACCGGATTACAAAGGTATTTATACAACAAAAAGATTATTAATTTTTTTGAATTTATAATGAATGTAATAAAAAGATTTATTGTCCAGGTATTATTTACGAATAATGTTAGAGCTTTTATATTTAAAAAATTTGCAAGAAAGAAAATAGGAAAAATTAAAAATGTATAAATATATGAGAAACAATCTTAATAATGAATATGGTTTATTGGAATTACAAGATAAGATACTAGAATTAGCAGTATATATAGATGACCTATGTAAAAAAAATGATATAAAATATTTTTTACTTGGAGGAAGTGCATTAGGAGCAATTAGGCATCATGGATTCATCCCATGGGATGATGATTTAGATATTTTTATGGATTCTAGTAATTATGAAAAGTTTATAAAAGTTTGTGAAAAGAGTTTAAATACAGAGAAGTACTATTTACAAAAAGGCGATACAAAGGAATTTAAAAATTATTATACCAAAATTAGAATTAATGGAACTACATATATTGAAGAGGCAAATAAAAACAATGTTAATATGCATCAAGGAATATTTATCGATGTATTTTGTGCAGACAATGCTGCCAAAACACTTTTAGGAAAAAAAATACAATACTATGCAGCAGGTATGCTAAAAGCTGAAGCTCTATCTAGAGTAAACTATGAAACTGATAGCAAGTTAAAAAAACTGCAAATAGCAGTTTCAAAAATATTAGTAAGAGGTAGAATGAAAAAATTTCTTTTATGGATAACGAAAAAAAATAATAAAAAAGAATCAAAAGAAATTTGCATATTATTTGGAAGAGGAAATTTCAACAGTTTTTTTTACCCTATGGAATGTATTAAGGAACAAAGATACGAAAAATTTGAAAATATTTATTTGCCAGTTCCTATAGGAGTTGAAAAATGTATGGAAATTCAATTTGGATCAAATTATATGACACCAATAAAGGGAGAAATGCATAGTTCATTTTGGAATACCCAAAAAGATTATAAAGAGTTTATATAAGTAAAATTAGGTGAGAATTGAATATGAACAAAAAAAATATAGAAATTAGTATAATTATTCCATGCTATAATTCGTATGATAAAATGAGTAAATGCCTGGAAACATTAGAAAATCAAAATTTTAAAAACTTTGAAGTTATAATTATAGATGATTGTTCTACAGATAATAGTTACGAAAAATTAACTAAATATAAAATGAATACTTCATTAAATATTAAATTAATGAAAAATGAAAAAAATATTGGTGCAGGAGGAACTAGAAATATTGGGTTATCAATTTGCATAGGTAAATATGTAATGTTTATAGACGCAGATGATTATATAGAAGAGGACTGCTTAGAAATTCTAAATAATATTTTACAAAATAATTCAAAAATTGATTGTATTTGCTTTGACTACTATAGAACAAGTGAAGAGTATAAAATTATAGATAAAAATGCAATGATTAATACAAAAGTAAAAAATGATATAATTACAACAAGTGAAGTATTAAAAAATGTGAAAGGATGTACATGTGGAAAATTATACTTATTAGATATTATAAACAACAACAATATAAAATTTGCGGACTTAATAAGAAATGAAGACATGCCTTTTACTAAAATAGCTGTTTCATATTGCAAAAATATATATTATTATAATGAAAAACCGCTATATTATTATGTAATGAATAATAAATCATTAATGCATCAAAAAGAATTCTTGGATGAAAATAATGCAATTATTGCTTTAAAAAAAATAGAAGCAGAAATAAATCCAAAATTCAAAACAGAATTAGAACTAATATTTATAACAGAATGTTTATATTCAGTAATTTGTACAACCATAACTAAAAAATATTCAAAGATAAAAATAAAGAAAATTTTAAAACCATATATACAAAACTATAAAAACTGGTTCAAAAACGATTCAATTAAGGAAACACCAATATACATAAGAATAATATTATTATTTTTTAAACTTAATTGGTACTTGCCAATAAGAATTATTATTTTTATAAAGAATGAGATAAGGAAACAATAGTATGTTAGAATGTAAAATAAAATACAAATATATTCAAAATATAATAATCTATTTTTTATTTTTTTTAGTTATAATTCCATATGATACAGATAAAATTTTTTTAAATAAATTACCATATTTATCAACAATGCTATTATATTGCATACGACTATTGATGGTATTTTATGCACTTGGGTTAGTACTTCAAAAAAAACAAATAGAATCATACCAAAAAAAAGTAATAAAAAGGGTAACAATCTATTTTGCGTTAGTATTTGTTATAAACATGATAGCATATTTGACATCAACAGAAAATAACTATAACATCTTGATAAGAAGAGCATTATCTATAGCTTGCGTTTATTCATTTCTAATAATAGTAATATATAACTCTAGAAATATTGAGACTATAATGTCCTCAATAAAATTCACAACATTGTTTTTGGTGATTTTTAGTATTGTTTTATACTTGTTTTTTCCTTCAATTGGAAAGTATCAAGAGAGTATGGAAAAATATACATTCTTAGGAATAGCTGAAAATAGAAATGGATATATTGAATTTGCTTTAATGTTAATAATTTCAATATTCTATTTGTATCCTAATAAGATTAATATATTTAATAAAATTATTATTATAATAACATTAATTACAATTTATATGACTTCAAGTGCAACAAGTATCATTATTACCTTGGGCAGTATGCTTATGATAATTTATGTTTATATATTTAATAAAAAGATTAATTTTAATAGAATTTTTATGATAATTTCGTTAATATGGATTGCGTTTACCATATTGATATATATAGGAGGGTCTTTTAATTTTATAGGTCATATTTTTGGTAAATCTGGAACCTTAACTGGCAGAACAATTATTTGGAGTAAAACAATGGAATACATAAAAGAAAAACCAATGGTTGGCTATAGCTTTGATAATAGAATATTAGCTAATACTTATGCTGGTAGTAATCAAAAATATTTTAATACAAATAATGCACATAATTCATTATTATATATATTAATATCATCCGGAATTATAGGAACAATTGTCACTGTAGGATTTTTTATAATATCATTAAAAACAAATAAAAATAATTGTGATATAAAATATTCATATATATACATATATATTGTAGCAGCTATGATACGAGGATTTACGGAATCGTGTTTACAATATTCACATGTATTATTATATGTAATGCTTATTATAGTAAGCCTATATAATGAACAAAAAAATGAATTAAACAATAACACAAGAGAGGAAAAGCTAAAATGAGGAAGAAAAAAGCAATATATACAGTAATAACAGCATTAATGTTACAAGTAACATTAATTATAGTAAATCTTATATTACCACATTTTATAATACTAAAATATGGCTCAAATGTTAATGGGCTTATTAATTCTATAACACAATTTTTAAGTTATATTGCTTTACTAGAGACAGGCATAGGAGCAGTTATCAAATCTGTACTATATAAATCTTTAGCAAAGAAAGATAAAAAAGAGATCAGTTCAATAGTTGTAACTACTCAACACTTTTTTAGAAAAGTAAGCTATATATTAATAATATATATTATTGCATTAATAATTATTTTTCCTAAGTTTGTTTCATCTGAATTTGATAGAATGTATACAATATCGTTATTGATTATAATAGCTATTAATAGTTTCATGCAATATTATTTTGGATTGACAAGTCAAATATTAATACAAGCGGATCAAAAAGGTTATATAATTAATATATGCAAAATTATTACATATATAGTTAGTACTGTAGTAATGGTGGTTATGATATTTAATAATTATAGTATACAAACAATTAAAGCTGTTGGAACTATAATTTTGATAATATCACCATTATATTACTATTACTATATGAAAAAAAAATATTATATAGATAAAAAAGAAAAAGTAAATAATGATTTGCTAAAACAAAGATGGGATGGATTTGCACACCAAATTTCATCATTTATACATAATAATACTGATATTGCAGTTTTAACAGTTTTTTCTAATATGGGAGAAGTATCAGTATATTCTGTATATACATTAGTTACTTCTGGAATAAAATCTGTACTTGGTATTTTAACAAGCAGCATATCAGCAACTTTTGGAAATATATATGGAAGTGGTGAAAAAGAAAAGTTAAAAAAACAATTTGAAATATTTGATTATTTTAATTTATTAATAGTATTTTTTGTTTTTACGATTACAGGATTATTAATAACGCCATTTATTAAGTTATATGTTTCAGGGGCAACTGATGCTAATTATAATAGGATGATATTTGGTACAATTATAGTAGTAGCTGAAGCAATCTATTGCTTGAGATGTTCATATAGTAACATGATTTTTATAATTGGAGACTTTAAACAAACTAAGTTCCATGGATATATAGAGAGTGGATTAAATTTAATAATTTCATTATTACTTGTGAAAAAATTTAATTTAATAGGTATAGCAATTGGTACATTGATAGGAATGTTATATAGACTAATAGTAAGTATTAAATATGTTCATAAGTATTTAATTGATATAAATATTTTAAATTTATTCAAAAAGTATATAGTTAATATTATTGTGGTATTTGTTTTTGTAACAATAGTAAAAATGATGAAAATTCCAGATATAATAACATATTTTGAATGGATAAAATATGCAGTAATTTATAGTATAATATTTTTAACACTTTTATTAGTAACAAACATTTTATTTTTTAAGAAAGATATGAAGGATATTTACTATACATATTTTGAGTATTTAATTTCGAAGATCAAAAGGATGAAAAAGAGTGATGAAAAAGATAGAAAATAATGAATATAAAAGAATATTAGTTGACTTATTAAAATATTTAGATCAGGTGTGCAGAGAAAATAGTATATCATATTCTCCACTTGGAGGAACTATGATAGGAGCAATCAGAGAAAAAGGAATTATACCATGGGACGATGATATAGATGTTGTTTTAATGCATGATGAATATGAAAAGCTAATAACTATATTGAAAACAAAACAAGATGCACCATATAAAATATTGGATTATGAAAATACAAAAGGGTACTTATATCCTTTTGCAAAACTTGTAGATACAAGAACAGTATTAAATGAAAAAGATGTAAGACAAATTGATGATTACGGAATATATGTGGATATATTTGAATATAACTATATGCCTAATAATAATATATTAAGGAAAATACTCTATTACAATGTATATATAAAAAAAGCATTGTGCAATTTGTCAGCAAATACTAAGAAATATAAAAGCTTACATAAAAAAATAATATCTTGGTATGCTCATTTTGTTGGAACAGAAAAACTCATTAAAAGATATATAAAAGCTTGTAGAAAATATAATAAATGTAAAACTAAATTTATAATGTCGAATTGGCCAGCATATGGATATGAACATGAAATACAAAAAGCAAGTGATTTTTTACAATTTATTGATGTGAAATTTGAAGATATTAATATTAAAATAACTAGAGATTATGATAGCATTTTAAAAACAACATTTGGAGATTATATGACACCACCTCCAGAAGATAAAAGAGTAGCTCATGGCAATGAAGCATACTGGAAAAAGTAAGATATATATAAACAATAATATAATAGAATAAGCTTGAACGCATGTAAGTATTAATATTTATAAATTAATAAAAAAGAATATCATCCGAAAAAATAAAAAAGTGTAACTCAACAATTTAATTAAAAGCTGTTAAGAGAAAATCTCTTAACAGTTTTTTAATCAAAATAAATTAAAATAACAAAAATCCGCTTTAGCGGATTTTGTCGTTTTATGGCATACTATTTTTATTGCTAATTATTAAATTAGTAGTTATAATTATATGTAATTAAATTTGTTCATTTTATCTATCAGTGCAACTTAGTAAAAACATAATTTTTATTTAAATCTTTTTAATTTCCAATAAAAAAGAAGATGTAAAAAATATCCAAGAAAGGAGGTTTTATGAAGAAAAATTTAATAATTATATTTGCTATAGTAATAATTTTATTACTATTATTAAGTATTGTCTATTTATGGTCTAATCATGAATATGATTTAGCAGATATTAGTGAAATTACAACAGATAAAGAATATGAAAATATTATATACAACAAAGAAGAAGATATATTTAATGAGAATATATTAGGTGTTTTAGAAATAGAAAAAATTGGATTATTGGCCAGTGTAAAAGAAGGAAGCAGTAATGAGATACTAAAAGAATATATAGGTCATATTTCTGAAACAGCAAAATATGATGGAAATATTGGGCTTGCGGCACATAATAGATTAAATAAATATTCATATTTTGCGCGTATTAATGAATTAGAAAAGGGAGATATATTAGTATACAAAACCAAATTTTTTACAAGAAAGTATAAAGTGAATAAAAAAGCTGTTATTTATGAAACAGATTGGAAGCTTTTAGAAGATGATGGAACAAATAAATTAACATTAGTAACTTGTGTAGCAAATAAGAAAAATCAAAGATTATGTATACAAGCTACTGAAATCTAGAAAGGAATTTAAGTATGAAGAAAATTTTAAATAAATTATTAAAAATATTTATTGCTAGTATTATGATTATGCAAAATTTATCAGCAGTGGTTATTGCAACTACTGAAATTACAAAAGCAAATTTAAAGAAAGATCATAAAATCACAACTAATATACAATATTTTAATAAAGATGGTACATGGCACGATATAATATGTAACTATATTTGTTATATAGAAGATGGAAAGAAATATCCAGCATATTGTATTAAACATGGAGTTAATGGAGTTGATGAAGTTGGAGGGTATACAGTTGAAATATCTCAGCTATTATCAGATGAGAAAATTTGGAGAACAATTGTAAATGGATATCCATATAAAACACCAGAACAATTAGGAGTAGAAACAGAAGATGATGCGTATGTGGCCACAAAGCAAGCTGTAAATAGTGTAATGTTAAATAGAGATGTAAAAAGTTTTTATAAAGGAAAGAATAGTAAGGGAAAGAAAATAGTAGATGCTATTTATAAAATTTCAGAAATAGGAAAAAATGGAACTCAAACAAAACATGAAGCAGATCTAAAAATATCAAAAAGTGGAAAATTTTCTAAATACAACAGCACATGGTATTTTCAAGAATACAAAGTAAATTCAAATGTTAATATTTCTGAATATAGTGTAGAAAGTATAAAAAATTTTCCAAAGGATACATATGTGGCAGATGAAAAAGGAAATGAAAAAACACAATTTAAACCAAATGAAAATTTTAGAATTATGATAAAAAAGGAAAACATTATTGGTGATATTTCTGGAGTTATAAATGTAAAAGGCAAATGCAAAACATATCCAATATATTTTGGAAAAGCACCAAATTCTAAAGTCCAAGATTATGCTATTACATATAAAGAATATGAACCAGCAGGAAACATTGGAAAAATGGAAGAACATACAAATATTTCAAGTATTCAACTAATAAAAAAGGATGAAGAATCTAATAAGCCAATAAAAAATGTTAAATATCAACTAACTGATTCTAACAATAAGATTATTAAAACAAAAGTTACTGATGAAAACGGGAAAATTGTTTTTGATAATCTATATAGCGGAAATTATACAATACAAGAAGTAGAAACTGATGCAAATTATATATTAGATAAAGAAAAGCACAATATAAAAATTGGATATGACGAAACTATTATAAAAGAGCTAACAAATAAACATAAAAAAGGAAATTTAAAAATCATAAAAATAGATAAAGATAATAATGATATTACATTAGGAGGTATAGAGTTTGATCTAATTGATTCTAACAATAATATTGTAGCACATTTAATAACAGATGCAGATGGAAAAGCACAGATAAACAATATAAATATTGGAAACTATACATTAAAAGAAACAAGGACTAAAAAAGAATATAATTTATGTGTAGATAAAGAAATCATTGTTAAATGGAATGATACTTCAGAGTTTTTTATTCAAAATGAAAAGAAAAAAGGAACCATAAAAATTATAAAAGAAGATTTTGATAATAGTAATATGAAAATATCTGGAGTAGAGTTTGAAATTATAGACAAAAACAATAGAATAGTAGAAAAATTAGTAACTAATAAAGATGGAGAAGCTGTAAGTTCAAAATTACCAATAGGAGAATATAAAATAAAAGAAACAAACCTTGGAAAAAATACTAATTATCTATTAAATGAAGAACTTTATAATGTAGAAATAAAAAATAACGAAGAAGTTAAAATGAATATAAAAAATGTTCATAAAAAGGGCAATTTAAAGATTGTAAAAGTGGATAAAGATAATAATAGTATTTCACTTGAAAATGTAAAATTTGAAATAGAAGATAAGGATGGAACAAAATATATAAAGAAAACTGATAAAAATGGCATATTAGAAATAAACAATATTAAAATAGGAGAAATAAAAATAAAGGAAATAGAAACAAACTATAATTATAATCTACTAAAAGAAATAATAAAAACAAAAATAGAATATAACAAAACTACAAAGATAGTTTTAGAAAATGAATTAAAAAAAGGAAGAATAGAAGTATATAAAACAGATGAAGAAGATAGCAAAATAAAGATAGAAGGAGTAGAATTTGAAGTTTTGGATTCTAAAAATAAAGTTGTGGATAAAATACTTACTAATAGAAGTGGACATGCAATAAGTAAAGAATTACCAATAGGAACATACTATTTAAAAGAAGTTAGAACAAATAATAAATATTTATTAAATAATGAATTAATAGAAGTAGAAGTACAAAACAATATAACACATACATGTAACATAAAAAATAAAAGGAAAAAAGGAAAAATCCAAATTATAAAAATTAGCAATGGAGATAGTGAAATATTAAAAATAAAAAAAGGAATGCCAATAGAAAATATTGAATTTGAAATATACAATGATAATAATGAACTAGTAGATACAATAATAACAAATGCAAATGGTGAAGCAACATCTAAGTTGCTTGAAATAGGTAGATATAAAATAAAAGAAAAAAACACAAATAAAAATTATTTATTAAACAATTTAGATTATTTTGCTAGAATAGAAAATAATAATGAAATCAAAAGAGTTTACATAGAAAACCAACCAGCAGTTCCAAAAATAAATATAGAAAAAACAGGACCAGAAGAAGCATACAAAAATGAAGAAATTAAATATGAATTTTCAATAAAAAATAGTGGAAATGTTGCAATAGAAGAATTAACTTGGATAGAGTATATACCGTTCCAAAAAGAAAAAATTACAAAAATGATAACAGGAACATATAACCAAACACAGAATTATAAGATATTTTATAAAACAAATATGAGAGATTATGAATTAGTAAAAGAAGCAAATACTAATAAGAGCGAATATTTAGATTTTACAACAATTAACTTAAAAAAGAATGAAATAATAGAAGAAATAAAAATAGAATATGGAAAGGCTGAAATAGGATTTGAAACTATAGTTGCCCCAACAATAATTACAAAAGTAAATAGCAATTTAAAAGAAAAAGAAGTAATTGTTAACAAAACAAGCATATTAGGAAAATATAATAATTATGATGTGAAAAATGATAGCATTTGGAATACAGTTGTAAAAGAGAAAATAGTAAATAAAAAGTTGCCACGAACTGGAAAATAATTTGTTAAATGGTAGTATATATGAAAGGAGAACTAATATATGAGAAATGAAGAAGAAATATTAAAAGCAACCCAAAATTTAGAAAAATGCATAATAGATATTTCCGAACAATTAAATAAACGAATAGATAAAATAGAAGATAGAATAGAGAAAAAGATAAATAATTTAAAGATAAAAGTAGATATATCAAAGTCAATTCAAAATGTCGAAAACAAAATAAAAAATGAATCAGAAGAAAGAAAATATCAAATTGATAAATTAAATAGTCTTACAGAGTATGATAAAATAATACTAAAAAATTTAGAAAGTAGAATTGCAATTTTAGAAGAAGAAACAGAAAATTATAATTGATTTAAAGGTGCAAAATATTATAAAAATATATTTTGCACCTTTATTAAAAAATAATATAAAAACATTTGACTTTTTTATAGATTTAATAGATAATAATTATATTAAAAAATACAAAAAGATAAAAGATTTAATATACTTAGGAGGAAATTTAAAATGTACATCTTCAATAGAATAACAGTAAATCCACAATTACCTAAAAGAATCAATAGATTAACAGAAATAGCTAATAATTTATGGTGGTCATGGAATACAGAAGTCTTAAAACTTTTCAAAGAAATAGATATAGATTTGTGGGAAAAAGTAGACAAAAATCCAGTAAAATTTTTAAAATTAATTTCTCAGGAAAAATTAGAACAAGCAGCAATTAATCAAGCAATATTAAAACAATATGATAAAATTGTTAACGATTTTGATGGATATATGAATAGTAAAAATACATGGTTTGCAAAAAAATATCCAAATGAAAAAAATGATGTAATAGCATACTTCTCAGCAGAATATGGATTAGATGAAACTGTTCCAATTTACTCAGGGGGGTTAGGAATATTATCAGGAGATCATCTTAAATCTGCTAGTGATTTAGGAGTACCATTAGTTGCTGTTGGACTTTTATACAAAAATGGATATTTTCACCAAAAAATAGATAAATTTGGAAACCAACAAAGTATATATAAAGATATAGATTTAATGCATTTGCCAATCAGTCCAGTAAATGATGAAAAAGGTGATGAATTAAAAGTGTTGTTAAAATTACCAAGTAAAAATTTATATTTAAAAGTATGGCAAATAAATGTAGGCAGAGTAAAATTATATTTATTAGACTCTGATATACCTGAAAATACAGATGAAATGTATAGAAATATTACTCTTAGATTGTATGGTGGAGATCAAGAAATGAGAATGCAACAAGAGATAGTATTAGGTATGGGAGGAGTAAACTTATTAAGAACTTTAGGCTTAGACCCTAATATATATCATATGAACGAAGGTCACTCATCATTTTTATTAATAGAGGTTATAAAAAATATAATAAAAGAAAAGAAAGTCTCATTTGATATAGCAAGAGACATTACTTCTGCAAAAACAGTATTTACAACTCATACTCCAGTTCCTGCTGGAAATGATATATTTCCAATGAATTTAATAGAAAAATATTTTAAAGGATACTGGACAAAACTAGGAATAGATAAAGATACATTTTTACATTTAGGAACAAAACCAAATGACTCTTTAGAATCCGGTTTTAACATGGGAATTTTAGCATTAAAAATAGCAGGAAAGAAAAATGGAGTAAGCAAACTTCATGGAGCAGTATCAAGAGAGCTATTTGGAGATGTTTGGCCAGAAATTGCACCAAATGAATCACCAATTACATATATTACAAATGGAATACATACTTGCACATGGCTTGCACCAAATTTAAAAGAATTATATAACAAATACTTAATACCATATTGGCAAGATAGTATTCAAATACAAGATACATGGAAAAAAATTGATAATATACCAGATGAAAAACTTTGGTCAGAACATTTAAAAAGAAAAGAAAAATTATTAAATCTAGTCAAAGAAAATGTAACTAATAGAATGAGAGCAAATGGAGTAAGCTACGAAGAAATAAACGAAATAGTTTCTAAGTTAAATCCAAATGCTTTAACAATAGGTTTTGCTAGAAGATTTGCAACATACAAAAGAGCAACACTAATATTTAGAGATTTAGAAAGAATAACACAAATTTTAAATAATGAAAATAGACCAGTACAATTAATTTTTGCAGGAAAAGCTCATCCAGCAGATAAGGAAGGACAGGATTTAATTAGATATATTCATGAAATATCAATGAAACCACAATTCAAAGGAAAAATATTTGTATTAGAAAATTATAACATAGGAATTGCTAGGTATTTGGTAAGTGGTGTAGATGTATGGCTAAATAACCCAAGAAGACCTATGGAAGCATCTGGAACTAGTGGACAAAAGGCATCTGTAAATGGAGTTATTAACTTCAGTGTATTAGATGGATGGTGGGCAGAAGGATATGATTCAAAAAATGGATGGACAATAGGAACAAATGATGAATATGAATCATACGAAATTCAAGACGATGCAGATTCAACAAGTATGTATAATGTTTTAGAGAAAAAAATAATACCAACTTATTATGATAAAGATAAAAACGGAATATCTTCAAAATGGTTAAGAATAATGAAAAACTCTATAATTTCAACTGGAGGAAGATATAGTACTTCTAGAATGGTAAGTGATTATACAGATAAGTTATATATGCCATTAATTAACTTAACAGATAAATATTATAAAGATCTTTCAAATGTTGCAGATTTAAACGAGTGGAAGAGCAAAATGTTAATTAATTGGGATAAAATAAAAATAGAACAAATAAATAATCTAGATAATATATCAATAGATGCAGGAAACAAAATAGAAGTAAACTGCAAAGTAACTCTACCAGATATATCAGCTGAAAATATTACAGTAGAAGTGTATGCTGGAAGAATAACAGAAAACGGAAGAATAGAAGATATAGTAGTAATACCAATGGACTTAGCAGAGGCAAATGATGAAACAAGAGAGTATTTATATAAAGCAAAATTAGAATTATCAACAGGTGGAAGTTATGGATATACATTTAGAGTTATGCCAAGACATAATATGATATTAGATCCAGAAAACTTAAACTTAATAAAATGGATAACAGCATAATTTGTAATAATTATTTACATTAAATAATAGTAATTTTGATATTTTTATGGGCGAACACAGCGTTCCGTCTCTACAATTTTTAAATAAAATCATCAAAATACTTGAATATCATTTAATTAGTGTGATATACTATATAAGATTTTTTAAGAAAGAAGGAATAAAAAGTGAACAAAGAAAATCTAAGAAAAACAAGAATAGTATGTACTATTGGACCAGCAAGTGAAAGTGAAGAAATGTTAACAAAATTATCTAATGCAGGAATGAATGTAACAAGAATAAACTTTTCACATGGTGGATACGAAGAAAATGCAACTAAAATTGCAACAATAAAAAAAGTAAGAGAGGCATTAAATAAACCAATTCCTTTAATGCTAGATACAAAAGGACCAGAAATAAGAACAGGAAAACAAGAATCAGGAGATGAAAAAGTAGTAATCGAAGAAGGACAAAAATTTACATTCCTTTATGATGATGTTATAGGAGATGCTACAAAAACTTCAATAAGCTATAAAGGGTTATCAGAAGATGTAAAGCCAGGTTCTACAATATTAGTAGATGATGGGGCAATAGAATTTAGAGTTGACAAAATCGTTGGAAAAGATGTTGAATGTACAGCTTTAAATACAGGAAAATTAGGAAGCAGAAAAACAGTTAATGTTCCTGGATTAGTTTTAAACTTACCAGCATTATCAGAAAAAGATATAAATGATATAACAAATGGAGTAAAAGCAGGATTTGATTGTATTGCAGCTTCATTTGTAAGAAGAAAATCAGATGTAGAAGCTATTAGAGAATTATTAAGAAAAAATGGTGGAGAACACATAAAAATAATATCAAAAATAGAAAGTCAAGAAGGAATTGATAACTTCGAAGAAATATTAGAAGCATCTGATGGAATAATGGTTGCTCGTGGAGATATGGCTGTAGAAGTACCATTTGAACAAGTGCCAGTTATACAAAAAAGATTTATAAAAAGATGTAATGAAGTAGGAAAACCAGTAATAACAGCAACACAAATGTTAGAATCAATGAGCACAAATCCAAGAGCTACAAGAGCAGAAGTTAGCGATGTTGCAAATGCTGTATATGATAGAACTGGAGCAATCATGCTTTCAGGAGAATCTGCAATGGGAAAACATCCAGATTTATGTGTAAAAACAATGGATAAAATTTCAAACGCAGTAGAAAGCGACATTAATTACTGGAAAAGATTTGAAAATAAAACTTTAAATATGGCTAGAGAAGATATTAAAAAACATGTTGCATATATTGCAACAGCAACAGCTAAAAATTTAAATGCAGATGCAATAGTAGTTTATACAAATACAGGAGATTCAGCAAGAAACTTAGCAGGAATGGGACCAGAATGCCCAATACTTGCTATAACAGATAATAAAAATACTTATTATCAATTAGGATTATCATGGAATGTATTCCCTATATTAGTAGAAGGAAAAGCAACAATAGATGAAACAATAGAAACTGGAATTGAAAGATTAAAAGAAAATATACTTGAAAAAGGAGATATAGTAGTTATTTCAGGAGGAGCTAAAATATTAAATAATAGTTCTGAAAATCAAGTAATAGATGGAGTATTAAAAATCTAATTAATAAAAATTTAAGAGATAGACCCTTGCAAGGGTCTATTTTTGTGACATTTTGACGAAATAAAACATATTATATATTATGAAAAATACTTAAGGAGGAATTATAATATGTTTTATAAAAATAATGGTTATTTTACAAGACAATGTAACAACTGCTCTAATATGATGTTTAATGAAGAAGATATAGAAACAAAATGTAATAATATTCCTAATTATTATGACACAAATATGAATATAAATGAATGCACATGTGGATTTGAAGATGAATTTAATGTATTTCCAGAAAATCCTATGTTAGGTCAAAGTTATGTTCCGATACAACAAATGAATCAAGTGTTTAAACCAGAAGTTGGATTAAATAATGGAACAATATTTCCAGAACTAGTGAGCCCTTATTGCCCAAATCAATCAATAGAAGAAATTGAATATATAAAGGCTACCAATAATATTGGAAAGGGGTGCAATGGATAATGAATTCAGAATGTAATAAAGAACTAAGTAGAGAAGATATGGCAATGAAAATAAAAGCATATCAATTTGCAGTAACAGATATATCTTTATATTTAAACACACATCCAGAGGATGAAAAAGCAATTTGCTTACACAAAGAATATTGTAAAATGTTAAGAAATTTAAAAGACAAATATCAAAAAGTATATGGACCACTTACAATAGAATGTCCATGCAACAAATGGAGATGGTTAGAAGAACCATGGCCATGGGAAAGGGGGAATTTTTAATGTGGACATATAACAAAATGTTACAATATCCAATAAATATAAAATATAAAAATCCTAAACTTGCAAAAGTAATAATATCTCAATATGGAGGTCCAGATGGAGAATTAGGGGCATCTCTTAGATACTTATCTCAAAGATTTGGAATGCCAGATCAAAAATCAAAAGCAACATTAAATGATATAGGTACAGAAGAATTAGCTCATTTAGAAATGGTAGGAGCGTTGGTTCATCAGTTGACAGAGGGATCATCAGCAGAAGAAATGGAAAAAGCAGGCTGGGGAGCATACTATACTGATCATGGATGGGGAATATATCCTCAATCAGCAGCCGGAACTCCATGGTCAGCTGCAACAATAGCAGTAAAAGGAGATCCAATAGCAGATTTACAAGAAGATTTAGCTGCAGAACAGAAAGCTAGAGCAACTTATGAAAAATTAATAGATTTATGTGCAGATGAGCCAGATGTTGTAGATGTCTTAAGATATTTAAGAGAAAGAGAAGTAGTACACTTTCAAAGATTTGGTGAAGCATTAAGAGGAGTACAAGATAAACTAGCACAAAAAAGATTTTATATGAATAACTTAAACAATTTGGTGGATACAACCAATAACCCAATAAGTTCTAATGATTGTAAATGTAATTAACCTGAAAAAAGCTATACAAGTTTTGTATAGCTTTTTTTATTTAAATAACACAATTTATATATGAAATAATTATATATTTTTAGCTATAATTCTACAGTAAAATTAAACAATAAAAAAATAATGAAAAAATAATAAAAAAAATCTAAAAAAACTATTGACATATTAAAGTAAATTTAGTATACTAAATCTCGTCGGTGGTAAATGGGCGCATAGCTCAGCTGGGAGAGCATCTGCCTTACAAGCAGGAGGTCACAGGTTCGAGCCCTGTTGCGCCCACCATTTACGGCCTGGTAGTTCAGTTGGTTAGAACGCTAGCCTGTCACGCTAGAGGTCGACGGTTCGAGCCCGTTCCAGGTCGCCATTTTTTT
>JABLTL010006809.1_pt1 | contig 73105 bp, 73 predicted proteins | sample 7160151 | NCBI WGS metagenome assembly JABLTL01 (sample SAMN14651223, study PRJNA627086) | human gut metagenome | isolation source: feces | host: Homo sapiens | reverse complement strand
TTAAACGCAAGTATAAATATAATGTTCGAAGGATTAAAGTTATATATAAAAAGTTATGCTAATACATAAAATTTCTTTATAATAAAAAATAAGTACGGTAGCACTTATCGGAATTTAAGTCTGTGGAGAAGTCTGGTTACAGGGTCTATGAAGCAGAAAGTATATCACTGTGAAGTGGTTTAAGTCAAATTTGTCTTTAGTTTTAACATCTAGTTAACTTCCACAAAATTATCACAAAAAGTGATATAATAGAACTAGAAAGGGTGATAAAATGAAATACAATATTCGTGGTGACAAAATGGAAGTTACTGATGCAATTAATTCCTATGTTGAAACAAAATTAGGAAAATTAGAAAAATATTTCAAAGATGAAAGTCTTAACGCAAATGTTAACCTAAAAGTAAGAGGCAACAGACAAATAATAGAGGTAACAGTTCCTACTGATAAATTCATATTAAGAAGTGAAGAAGAATCTGATGACCTTTACAGTGCTATTGACCTCGTAATAGATAAACTCGAAAGACAGATAAGAAAAAATAAGACTAGGATAAATAAACAGAATTTGCAAGGAAAATATATGTCCTTCAATCTTGAATACGAACTCCCAAAAGAGGAAGAGACAAAGGACAAAATAGTTAAAAGAAAAACCATTGAAATGAAACCGATGGATGAAGAAGAAGCAATGCTTGAAATGGATTTATTAGGCCACTCATTCTTTGTTTACAAAGATGAAGCAACTGATAAAATATGCGTTCTTTACAAAAGAAAAGACGGTAATTTAGGCTTAATCGAAACCAACTAAAAAGGGTGGGAACAATCCCACTCTTTTACATTTCAATGGTTTTATTAATATCCATAATATACTTTTTTCTAAGAAAGGTTATAACAGCCGTAATAACCTCATCCTTCCTCTTTCCCGTAAAGCAATCATGATTAACACTATCCATATTAACAAGAATATTTACTTTCGATTTAACAACTTTATGAACATACTGACAACTTTCACTAGGAACAATTTTATCACTAGTTCCGTGAATAATCATAATCGGTGCCGTAATATTTTTAGGACTATCGTGGTACTCATCAACAAGCTTCGTAAACTCCATAGCTGTCTTAATAGGCACCTTTAGAATCCTTGATAAAACTAAATGAATATCCAGCCCGCCAAAAATTTCAGGACTCTTTTTAATACTCTTAATAACATCAATCTTATCATTCTTAAAATACATATATCTAAAAGCCGGAGCTGCTAAAACCACTTTCTTGACATATTTATTATACTTACTAGCAATATAACTAGCAATAACCCCTCCCATACTATGTCCAACAACATAAATATTCTTATATCCAATACTAATAATTTTATCCATCATCCTCTCCGCTGAATTAATCCAATCCTCACAACTAACATTAGAAATAAAAGTCTTATTGTGCCCTGGCAGAGTAAAGGTATAAACATCAAAATCTAAATAATATTGAAGTTCATTTCCAAGTTCCCCATAATCAAAGGAATTACCAGCAAATCCATGAATAAGTAATATAGCTTTTCTAAATAACATAAAATCACTCCCATATAATTGTATCAGAAAAAATTAACAATTACTAGTTTTCACCCTCTTTTTTTTAAATAAAATACCAAGAAAAAGTAAAGTGATAATTACAAAAGCCCCCATACAAATAAAAGAATAAATATTAGAGATAAAATAATCAAATAAAGTATTATTTTTAAAACACACATTTCCTAAAATTAAAATCAAAATAGAACTAATAAGAATAACAATTCTATTAGGATTATCTTCTTCCTTATGCCAAGCAAACTCTGTAATAAAATAAATTGCAATCGAAATATACATAACCGCTCCAAATATCCATTGCATTGCAATCAAATTTTCAATTCTATCAATAAAATTCATAAAAGAAATCTTTTGCATAACCAAATACTCTGGATATTGATACATCGCAATTAAATACTTACCCAATGCCGTAACAGTAAGAAATATAATACAAAAACAAACAACTAATGAAAAAATATAAATAAAAGTTCCATACTTTTTCACCTTTTCCTTATTCGTAATCCGATCCATTTTTACAGCTCCAATCAAAAAACTAGGTATAATATTTGTAAACATTAAAAGAATTCCCCCTTTAAAAACATTCCCAATCCCCTCTCCCATAAAAGGCATAATATTATCCATCTTAATATCTGGAATAAGTCCAATACCAGCTACAAAAAATAAAGAAAAATTAATAAACAAAATAATTATTCCAACCCTAGAAATAACCTGAAATCCCTTACTAACATTAAATATAACGACAATAATTAAAAGAACTGAAACCAAAAATAAAGGTGTTCTAATCAAATACTGTGATGAAACAAAATTAGAAATACTAAACAAACTAGTAGTAGCAATCACCACTCCAATAAGACACAAAACAAAATTACAAACATTTCCCACTTTCTTCCCTAAAATTTCTCTGCTAATATCAAATAAAGACAAATCCCCCCTATAATTAAGAACAAAAAACAACATTTTTAAATAAAATAAACCCAAAACTCCCTCAACAATAATACTAAGATAACTATCAATAGAACTATTTACAAATAAAATTTGTGACCCAATCCCAATAATTGTCCCAATAATCGGAAATGCCATTAAAGAAACATACTGTAAACTATTAATTTTCCACTTCATAAATACCTCCTAACCCATTACCCTTCGAAAATAAATTAACATCACTCTCAACTTCAATCTCTATATTTCTAAAATACTCATCCCAATCCCTTTTCACCGTCTTATAATACCCATTCATCTTCTTATAATACATATCCTCAATACCAAAAATATCCGATTTATACTTATCCCGAATGCTATAAAAACTCTTCTTAACCATCCCTTCAATACGTTCATTAAGCCTCTTATTAATCCTCATAATTACCTTCTCATCCCGCAAATCCATCCTACAATGAGTCTCTGCAATCGATGCACGCCCCTTAATTTTGACGGAAATTTTCCCATCTTTCAAAACATCCATCCCACTCTTAATCTTAATAATATCCAAAACAACAAATTTATTATCATCACATTCATACTCTATGAGGGTCTTATTAAGGTTTCCCGTAATAAAGTTATAAGAAATACTCTCTTCTTCGGTCAAAAATCCCAAAAACTCACTACCCCTAAACACACCCATTGTTGATATTAAAATGTTAGCATCATAATCAGACTTCTTCAAATTCTCGGTACTTTCTCCCTCCATATCCTTCTCACTCTTATCAATATCCTTCGCATCCCCATTATTATTACCCCTATCACTATCACTAATATTACTAATATTTTTCCCCCTATTATCCCTACTATTAATAATCTCAATAGACGGCATCACCACATCCCACCTCGGATTAAGATACTTATTAAGAAGTCCACTAAACATAACGCTCTCATTAATACCCATAATCTCATTACTATTAATCAAACTATTAGCAATATCTTCCCCCGAAATATTAACAAGAGGCGTCATAACCTTCAAAACATCACTAGGACTATTCCCCTTTGTCATTACCATATAAAACTCATTCCTAATATCAGGATTTCTATAAATAAAATCCATAACCTCAGGCAAATAATTCCTAGCAACCTCTTCACTAATAACCACAACTCTAGCGTGCGAAGCAAATAACCTCTTAGAAGTAAGAAGTGAAGCCTCTCTTACCGACTCCTCTAAACTCTTAGATGGATAATCATAAACCACCACACTAGCCTGTTCATACCCCGTATTATTACTAGCATTATTAGAATTAACAATCTGGTATGAAACTCTAAACTCTCCATCCTTATGATCAATCCCAATTGCCGAAATAATAGCAATACTATTCAGTTCCTCATAGTTATAACATCCCCCCAAAAAACAAATCATAACAACTACTAAACCAATTCTCTTAATCATTCATATCACCCATTTTCACCCTATTATCAGACAAATAACTAACCCTCTTTTTAATCATTTTCTCAGGAAATTTAACAATACTATTTTTAAGCCCCTCTATATAAGTGGGAATAAACGGCATCAAATAAGGCTTTCCAAAAGACTTAAGACTAGCCATTTTAATAAGATAAACACAAAAAGCCAGCACTAGCCCATACATTCCCATAAAACTAGCCGCAATCATAAAAAATAATCTGTACCACCTAAGTCCATTAATAATTTCCTGTTCTGAAAACGATAAAGCCGCAATCGATGTCAGTGCCACAACAATAATCATAATCGGTGACACAAGCCCAGCATTAACAGCCGCTTCCCCAAGTATCAACGCTCCAACAATCGATAAAGCACTCGATGTAAAATTAGGAATCCTAAGATCACTCTCCCGCAAAATCTCAAAAGCAAGTATCATAATAAGAGCCTCAAAAAACGCTGGAAACGGAATATTATTCCTTTGAGCTGCAAAATTAATAATAAGAAGCGTAGGTATCATCTCCTGATTGTAAGTAGTAATAGCAATATAAAACGCCGGCGTCAAAAGCGAAATATGAAACGCCAAATACTTCACAATCCTCGTAAAAGTAACATTTATCCCCTTATTATACCTATCCTCCGCATCAATAAAACAATCACTAAGTAATCCAGGCATAATCAGAACAAAAGGCGAATTATCAACCACAATTACCACTTTTCCATTCAAAAGTGCTTCCGCGGTCGTATCCGGTCTTTCACTGCTAATAATTGTCGGAAACACAGACTTATCTTCCTTTTCAATTAAATTCTTAATCTGTCCCGAATTAATAATCCCCGAAATATCAATATTCTCAAGTCTCTTCTTAACAGTATCAACAAGTTCCTCTTTAACAATCCCATTAACATAAAGAAGACTAACTTTAGTACCCGTATACTTCCCAATCTTAAAATCCATAACCCATAAATCACTAGAACGAATTCTTCTATAAATAAGCCCAATATTAGTTTCAATATTCTCATTAAAACTATCCATAGCCCCTCTAACACTATTCTCTGTAAGAGGACTAGATATTCCCCTAGATAAGTTCTTTTTCGTTTCAACAGCTATCGGTTTCTTCCCCTCCACCAATATTACCGTAAATCCACTATTAATATGATAAATAATATCATCAAAAGAATTCAAAATCTTAACCTTAAAAACATCAATACTATTAACAATTTCTCTATAAATATTTTTACATCTAACTCCTCTTTCTTCAATACTATCTAAGCTCCTAATAACAAAATCACTAATACTATCACTAGAACAAACCGCTTCATTATAAATAATATAAATAATCTCCTCATTAATAAATTTCTTTCTATATATAAAGTTACCATTCTCATTAGTTTTCCATTTAATCTTTTCTATAATACTATTAATATTTTCCATACAATTCACCATTTTTATTATTACCAACTATTAAAAATAATATGTATAAATTAATAATGTAAACTATCCCAAAAGACTTGTAAGAAACAGCAAAATATGGTAAACTACTATTAGAAAAGATGGTGAGTAAATGGAAGACAAAAAAAGAAAAAACGAACGAAAAAAATTGCAGATTTTCAAAAACTGCACCCCTAAACACGCAAAAAAAAGACCATTATTTCATAAATTACAAACAAAGAAAGAAAAAAACAAAGAAAGAAATACCTATACTTTTGAAGAAGTATTTATAATAATGATAATATCCCTAGTAATAGGATTTTTTACCTGTTTCTCACTAAATAAAATCCTATCAGGCGGAAAAAATTATCGATTACTATCCAAAGATTTAAACAAATTTGTTGATACATATCAAACCATATTAAAAAACTATCCCGATAAACTAGATACAAGTAAACTTGTCGAGAGTGCAATCGAAGGAATGATGTCCTCCATTGGAGATAAATACACCACATATAACGATGTCGACGGAGCAACAACATTTAACGAAACCGTAAGTGGAACTTATGAGGGAATAGGTTGCCTAGTAACAACAACAGAAAACAGTATTCAAATAATTGAAGTCTTCGACGATAGCCCCGCTAGCAAAGCTGGCTTAAAAGAAAAAGATATAATAAAGAAAATAGACGGCCAAGACTTCTCAGATAAAACTAGTTCAGATATGGCAAACTATATAAAAGAATCAGATAAAAAAGAATTAAAAATAACTATCCAAAGAGATAGTGAAGAAAAAGAAGTAAAACTAAAGCGACAAAAACTAGAGGTACCAACAGTAACTACTAAAATATATGAAAACAACGATAAAAAAATAGGCTATATAGATATATCAATTTTTTCCTCAGTAACTGATAAACAATTCAAAGAAAAACTAAAAGAATTAGAAAAAAAAGAAATTGACGGATTAATAATAGACGTTAGAGATAATAACGGAGGATACCTAAACGTCGTAACAAACATAGCATCAAACCTTCTCAAAAAAGGAGATATAATATATAAGTTAGAGAAAAGTAACAAAAAAGTAGAAACCAAAAAAGATACAACCAAGGAAAAACGTACCTACCCAATAGCAGTTCTAGTAAATGCTGGTAGTGCTTCCGCTTCCGAAATACTAGCATCAGCTATTAAAGAAAGCTATAAAGGCTTCGTAGTAGGAACAAATACGTATGGAAAAGGAACAGTTCAACAAACAATGAACTTAGAAGATGGCAGTATGATAAAATATACTATTGAAAACTGGTTAACACCAAATGGTAACTGGATAAATGAAGTAGGGGTAACTCCAACTAACGTTGTAGAATTAGATGAAATCTATTATCAAAAACCAATTTCAGAAAATGATAATCAATTACAAGAAGCCATAAATTTAGTAAGTAATCAGCAGAAATAGCAAAATTCTGCTTTTTTTTATAGAAAATATTACATAAATGTAACCATTTAGGTAACAAAATAAAAAAGTTGTGTTATAATATAGGTGAATTCATTCAGGAGGAGATATATTATGCTAAGGTTCGTAATATGTGAAGATAAGCAAAAAGATTTAGAGAGGACAAGGCTAGCAGTTAACAAGGCAATGGTGCATTACGATATCGATTACAGAGTAAATACGTATACAGAGTTAACTCCAGAACTAGAAAACTTTATTAAAACTAATAACGACACAAAAATTTACATACTAGATATCGAGTTGAAAAGCACATCCGGAATTGAAGTAGCCAATATTATAAGAAAATATGATTGGAAAAGTTACATAGTAGTAACAACAGAATACACTAATCATAAAAGTGAAGTATTCCATTTTCGATTAATGATTGTTGACTACATCAGTAAAGGAAGTGGCGATTATAGCAAAAGACTAATTGAAACCATAAGTACAATATATGAAAATATTGAAAAAGATGCTATACTAGATTTCAATTTTGGTCCAAGACACCATCGTATTTTATGCAATGAAATAGCTTACATTGAAAAAGAGCCACAGCAAACAAAATGTACAATTCATTTAATAGACGGTGCATCACTATCTATAAATACAACATTAGTTCAAATCAAAAAGAAATTAACTTCTAAGTTTTATCAATCACACCAAGCATGTATAGTAAATTCAGAAGCAATAAGAGACATAGACTTTTCTCAAAACTTAATTAAACTAAAAAATGATGTAGTAATATCACTATTATCAGAACGACACAAAAAGGTTTTAAGACAGTTTGCAAAGCATTCTTAGTATATTTATTGGAGGAATAGTACTAACGTCGACTGAAATATTGTATGGTAAAATCACCTTAAATAGCAAGTTTCCCAAATTAACCAAGATGTTGCCAGCAATATTAATTGTTTCTGCACTATACACTATCGTGTACTTTAACTTAGAAGGAATATCAAAAACTGCAATAAACTTTTTGATACACATAATTTATTTCAAATACTTATTTGAAATAAAAACATCTAAATCCATATTATTAACATTTATTTACTCAATAATACTTATAATTCCTGACTTGGTGACACTATTTGTTGCTATTGATATAGCAGGGATTAGCAAGGAGTATTATTATAATAATTTTGCAGGTGCATTTTTTGCTAATCTCATTGTATGTTTTGGATTTATGCTGTTAACCATTATTATTAAAAAATATCTTCAAAAACTATTTAGTTACAAATTGGAAAGTAGTGTAGTAAATGTAATATATTCAATTGGAACTTTTACTTGTGTAGTGGTTGTATTTTACAAAATTATTGAAGAATTTCAGGAAATAACTCATTCTGACACACTTATATTAGTAATTATGATTATTGTTTTTATAACAATTCTTATGAGTTATTATAAAGCTAAAATTAGTAAACAAAAAACTGTTGCCAAATATGATAAAATGCTTGAATTCATAAAAATATATGAAACAGAGATTGAAACCCAAAGAGTAAATAATCACGAAATAAAAAATCAATTTACTACCATAAAATCAATGATGCTCGATGGAGTAAGTATTGAAGGAATAGTAGCATATATAGATGAAATATATGGAGATATTAGAAAAATAAATAATCAAGAATACGCAAAGTTAACATATCTACCTGCTAACGGTATCAAAGGCCTTCTATACTTTAAAATAGATGAAGCAAAATCTAAAGGTATAAATGTATCTGTAAATATATCTTCCAAAATAACAAACTCTATAATAACCACTCTTGATATCAAGGAATTTAAAAATCTCGGAAAATTACTAGGAGTATTTATAGATAATGCCATTGAAGCAAGTATAAAAACTCCTGAGAAAGCCATTGGAATAGAAATGTATACAACAGGTGGTGGTGTTGAAATAATAATGAGTAACACTTTTTCTGGTACTATTGATGAAAAAGTTGGGAAGGAAAAATATTCTACTAAGGGGAAACATCGAGGTCATGGATTATTACTCGCAAATAATATCATAGAACAAAATAGCATATTTGAAATACATAGGGAAATAATAAATGTAATATATGTTCAAACATTATTAATTAAAGAGCAAAAAAATCAAGTCTAGAAAACTTGATTTTTAAATTTTGAAAAACAATTGAAAAAGTTATTTAATTAAATTTTTAGGCATCTTAGGTTCATCAGTAAACCAAAATAAGCAAGCCTGACTTCCCATAGTAGCAGCAACACTTCCAATAGCAGTTAATATACCAGCAAAATACTTCATAAACTATCCCTCCTTTTCTATTCTTTTTTATGTTTAATTGCTTAAACCAACTTCATAATTCTTATAATTATCATACGATAAATTAAGAACTTTATAAGATATAGGTAAAACCATAATAACAGCTTCTACCATTCCAATAAGCATAAACATCGAAATAACATTATCACTACAAGCAAAAATTACAAAAGTGTATATCAAACCAAACAACGTACTAAGAAATTTATAAATATTTCTTCTCTTTTTACTAACAATAGGTCTCTTCACAGTATCCGCAGGAGCATATCTAAATAATAAGAAAACACAAACGACACTGATAATAACTTTAACAATCAAACTAAAATTAACTCCAAGACATATATAAGTGCCCCCAATAAACATAACTAAGGACATAATCAAACAATGAATGCTCTTCGAGGCGTGAAGACCAAAAGCAACAGTTCTAATAATATTATAAAATACAGATAATAATATAACCTGCCACAATATACCTAAAATACTCGATAGAATAATTAAAATGATAAGTTTAGAAAATGTCAGATATATACCCTCTAATCCATACTCAATAATTTCTATCTGTTCTTCACTTATATTAGGATTACTTTTCTTAATTATATCAATTGATGATTTCAAAAATTTTTTTTTCATTTCTCATCACCATCTACATTATAGCAAAAAGAATCATACCCTATAGAAAACATACATTAAAAAGCCATCCCCCCTTAAAAAGTTTAGAACACGTAAGCATTTAGTTAACTATCAAAAGTTTGAAAATTATCACAAATTTACGATTAAATAAATTTTTAACAAATATCAATATACTACTTGACAAATGTTTGAAAAAATGCTAGAATAGTAAGCAACATTGAGGGAAAGGCATACTTTTTAAGGGGGGAATTAAAATGTATAATAATGAAGATAATGAAAAAGATTATGGAATTAACTGGATCGGACTATTTATAAAAGTAATAATATTCGTAATGTTTATATTACTTGCAGTTTGGCTTGTAACAAAAGTTTTCTTCTCATATTCAAATAAAGATTTAGAAAACGATTTATCAAGAATGAAAATAGCTGCCGAAAACTATTTTACCGAAGATAATTTACCACAAGAAGTAGGAAAAAGTAAAATACTAACACTAAACGAAATGCTTAGTCAAAAATTAGTAAAATCAAAGACCATTGATAGTTGTGATAAGGAACAAAGTTACGCCAAAGCGACTAAATATGAAGAATATGCTCTAATAAAAGTAGAATTAGTCTGCGGAAATAAAAAAGATACAACGACAACTAAAATAGATAGAAATGGTAACAAAACGACAGTTGATGACAACAAGACAACAGAAACTAAGGAAGAAAAAAAGACAGATAATAGTACCAAAGATAGTACTGATAATAAAGATACCACTAAAAATGATAGCAAAAAGAACAATAGTACTAAATCAGATAACAAAACATCATCAAGTAAAAATTCCAAATCAAATACAAGTTCAAGTGGAAACAAAAAATCAAATAGTGCAAGCAGTAATGCGGCAAATAATGCAGCAACCGGAATAACAACTGAAAGAAAAACACTATACTATGAACATGCTAAAATAACATACAGTAGAGTTACTAGAAAAGTAGCCCAATATTGTAAAATGACAAGCGGTTCACACACATACTATACACTAGCAAATACAGATTACAATAGTTATGCCAAAGGAAATACCTTTTCACACAAATTAAAAGTAACAAACATTCCATCAAATGCAACAAGCATATCTGTATCAAATATTGATAGATTTTCAAGTCCTAGTGAATATAGCACTTATATAAATGAGAGAAATCAAAATATAATAATGTGGACAGGTGGAAATAATAATGGTGGCTTAACCGAAAGAGATGCCGAAAACTATAGAAACCATAGTGCAACTTATGGATATACAGGCGAAATAAATATAGATAAACGTACAAGAATAGTTACAGTAACCGTTCACAAAACAAGTACAATTACTTCATTAAGAGGCTCACAAGTATATATGCCAATAAAGTTTACATTAACATATAAAGCCCCAACAAGTGATTGCGTTGTTGACGCTTACGATAACAGAAATAATTACTCATCATATCAAATAACAAATATTTGGACTAGTACACAAGACGTTGAAAGTGGAGTAGACTACAATAATACAAAATGGAGTACATCAAGTATCCTTGACGGATACAAAGCAACCGGAAAAAAAGAATATAGATAAAAACTACCAAAAACGGTAGTTTTTTTCATATCTATACAAAAAAATATACTAAAACAAATTAAAAGGATATCTTTTTGGCAATTCCAACTCAAAAAACATTTTATCATTACTAATAGGATGTCGGAAACAAATACTCTTTGCAAACAAAGCAATATTAACTTTACTATTCATATCATCCATATTATACCTATGGTCCCCAACCAAAGGATTACCCCTTGAAGAAAATTGAACTCTAATTTGATGCGAACGCCCTGTTTTAAGATTAATCCTAACCAAATTAAAATTATCTTTTCTCTTAATAACAACATAATCCAAAATAGCAATCTTACCCTCATTACGATTAGTAACTCTAACTATATTAGACTTATGATCCTTAATCAAATAATCCTCAAATCTACCCTTATCATCAAGTCTACCCGTGACAACCGCATAATAAGTCTTTTCAAAAGAATGTTCACTAATCTGTTTTGATAATCTTGCTGCACATTTACTAGTTTTAGCAAAAACCATAATTCCTCCAACCGGTCTATCAAGCCTGTGAACAAGTCCCAAGTAAACATTATTAGGCTTATTATATTTAATTTTAATATAACTCTTTAATAAAGAAAGAAAATCAATATCACCACTACTATCCTCACAAACCGGCATATTAATAGGTTTCTCAACAACTAAAAGATGATTATCCTCATATATAACATTAATATTTGGTAACTTTTCCATAAATACCACACGGTAAAATCAAATCATTTTCCCTAATAGGCAGACCAATTTCTCCCGTCTCCACATTATCATTATTAAACACCATAGATAAAATATTATTAAGTGAAATATGAGAAATCCCCGTAGTATAAGAATTAATAAGTACAAACAAATAATCCTCATCCAAAACATCCTTAACCAAACTAAGAAGTCTCATTAAGTTATCCTCAAATTTCCAAACCTCCTTATTAGGACCTCTCCCATAACTAGGTGGATCCATAATAATAGCCTGATACTTCCTACCCCTTCTCTTTTCCCTTTCCAAAAACTTAATAGCATCCTCTACAATAAATCTAATAACATTATCATTAAGCCCACACAAATCCATATTCTCTTTAGCCCAATCATTAATACCCTTCGAACTATCAACGTGAACAACTTCCTTAGCTCCAGCCATTGACGCCGCCATTGTAGCTCCTCCCGTATAAGCAAACAAATTAAGTACTCTAATATCCCGACCAGCACCACTAATCATATCCATAATATAATCCCAGTTACAAGCCTGCTCAGGAAAAATCCCCGTATGTTTAAAATTAGTAGGACTAATCTTAAATTTAAGTTTACCATAATTAATGGTCCAGTAATCAGGAAGTCTTCTCTTAAATTCCCAATAACCACCTCCATTACTACTACGATGATAAACCCCATCAGCCCTCTTCCAAATCTCTAAATCACTCTTGTTCCAAATAATTTGTGGATCCGGTCTACTAAGAATAATGTTCCCAAATCTCTCTAATTTTTCCCCATTCCCACTAGCCAAAATCTCATAATCTTTCCATTTATTACTAATATTCATACTTCACCTCTGTTACAATTTTATAACAAAAACATAAAAAAAACAAGTACTATTCAATGGCAATATTCTTCCCATTAATCTTAACCTGTTCCTCCTTAGGAAAAGAAATATTCAAAATCCCATCCCGATATATAGCCTTAATATCACTTTCCCTCTTAACCCCAATATAAAAACTCCTCTTTGCTTCTCCAAAAAATCTCTCTTTCCTAATCAATCCCACATAACTCTCTTTCGAAATATCCTTCCTTGCTCTAATCGTCAAATAACCATTCTCATAATTAATACAAATATTCTCTTTTCTTAACCCCGGCAGGTCAATATCAATCACATACCTATTACCCTTTTCATAAATATCTGTCTTCATATACTCCCTATCTCTCGAAAAAGGCAAATTAAAAAAATCAAAATAATCATTCATATATAAGTTTCCATTATTATTCAAAATCTCAACCCCTTTCATCCCTAATATCCCCACATTTACTTAAAATATACTACCTCTTAATAATAAAATTACTATTAGTAATAGGAAGATAAAACAACGAACCAATAAATCCAAACACTACTCCCCAAAACAATAACTTCGTCTGATACAATTCACTTTCTGAAATATTATCCCTATTAATCGCTTCCTTATAAGAATTATATACATTAATAAGAAAATAAATATTAACAAAAACAATCAGTCTCCTATTAAAAATATACATCTTATTGAGAACATCCTTTGAATTATTACTTCTATCTAATATATCCCTTTTTTTCTCATTAATAATATAAAAAGAAATTCCACTTGAAATAACTAGTAAGAAATAAAATAAAATATCAGTATTAATTTTTTCTAATTCCCCATCTATATCATTTTTCATTCAAATACCTCATAAAATTATATGAAATAAAAATATAATAAAAACACTTTACAGTAAATAAAAAAATTGTCAAATAATGTAAACCATCCCATTAAATAACTTTAACTTTTTTATCTATCTTAAACGAAAAAAAATCAATCATTTCTGATTGACTTAATCATTAACATCGCTTTGGTGCGACGATTTTTTCTTCTGGAGCAGATGAAGGGAGTCGAACCCTCGTCCCAACCTTGGCAAGGTCGCGTTCTAGCCGTTAAACCACATCTGCAAATACAATTTAATTATATAAAAAAAAATAAAAAAAATCAAGGTTTTTATTAAAAAAAATCAAAAAATATGATAAAATAAGAACAAGGTGATAAAATATGTTTGAAAATTTAAGCGAAAGATTACAAAATACAATGCATAAAATAAAAGGATATGGAAAAATAACAGAAGATAACATTAGTGAAATGTTAAGAGAAGTAAGACTGTCTCTTCTCGAAGCCGATGTAAATTATAAAGTAGTAAAAGAATTTACAAATGCTGTTAAAGAAAAAGCCCTCGGTGAAGAAGTAAACAAATCCTTAGATCCAGGTGAGCAATTTGTAAAAATAGTAAAAGATGAGTTAACAGAACTATTAGGTGGCGATAAAGCCGATCTAATTACAGAAAAAAATCCAACAATAACTATGTTAGTAGGGTTACAAGGTTCAGGAAAGACCACAACTATTGGTAAACTATCCAACTATCTAAGAAAAAAATATAAAAAGAAACCACTATTAGTAGCTTGTGATGTATATAGACCAGCAGCTATTGACCAATTAAAACAAATAGGAAAAGAACTAGGAATAGAAGTATTTAGTCTTGGTAAAGAAGACCCAGTTGAAATAACCAAAAAAGCCCTAGAATATGCCAAAGAAAACGGTAACGATTACATCTTAGTAGATACCGCCGGTAGACTTCACGTCGACGAAAAACTAATGGAAGAACTATCATCAATAGAAGAAACAATCCATCCCGATGAAATATTACTAGTAGTAGATGCAATGATGGGCCAAGATGCAATTAATGTAATAAATGGATTTAATGATGCCCTCCCATTAACAGGTGTTATCCTAACTAAAATGGACGGTGATACAAGAGGTGGAGTAGCCCTATCTGTAAGACACCTTACCAATCTTCCTATAAAGTTTGTTGGAACCGGTGAAAAAATGGATGGACTAAGTGAATTCTATCCCGACAGAATGGCAAGCCGTATTATAGGAATGGGGGATGTACTAAGTTTAGTAGAAAAAGTAGAAGGCGAAATAGACGAAGAAGAGGCCGAAAAAGCAGCAAAAAAAATGATGAAAGGGACATTTGATCTTGAAGATTTTCTTAATCAACTCAATCAAATAAAGAAATTAGGACCATTAGAAAATCTAATAAAACTAATTCCCGGAGCAAGAAAAGCAGGATTAAACAATATTAAAATTGATCCCAAAAGGATGGCTCATATTGAAGCTATTATAAATTCTATGACCCCTGAAGAAAGACATAATCCCGATATTTTAAAAGCATCAAGAAAACAAAGAATCGCCAAAGGTTCTGGCACAACAGTTACAGATGTTAACCAATTGTTAACACAATTTGAACAAATGAAAAAGATGATGAAAATGATGGGCGATGGAAAAATAAAAATGCCATTTTAAAAGTAAAATTATAGAAGTATACAAATAAAAAATAAGAAAAGTAGTTGCAAATTATTTAATTATGCAACGCTTTTTTATTTACACTTTCTAAAAAATAAATTACTAATTATTGACAATATAAATATAATATACTATACTTATTATAGTTGAACAATCATTCAACTATAAGGAGGAATTATAAGTGCCAAAAAATGAATATATGTGTGATTGCAATATAATACATAAGGAAGCCGTGGCTAATGTTTTAAACAAATTACCAAGTACAACAACATTTGAAAATCTAGCCAAATTATTCAAATTAATAGGAGACCCAACTCGTTGTCGCATTCTCTTTGCCCTTGATAACGAAGAAATGTGTGTGTGTGATATAGCCAATGTTCTCAAAATGACAAAATCAGCAGTATCCCATCAACTCCGTTTACTAAGACAAAGCCAAATAGTAAAAACAAGAAAAAGTGGCAAAGAAGTATACTATACACTAGATGATGAACACATTAAAAGACTATTCGAAATAGCACTTGAACACATAAACCATCAAACAAATACTTAAAAGAAAGGAAAGATAAAAATGAAAAAATATAAATTAAAAATTGAAGGACTAGATTGTCCAAACTGTGCTAGAGAGTTAGAGGAAGAATTACAAGAAATAGCAGATATCGAAAACGTATCCATAAATTTTTTAACTCAAAAATTAAACTTTGATTGTAATGAAGAAAACTATGATGAATTAATTAAGAAAGTCAAAAAAACAATAACCAAATCTGAGCCAGATGTAACCATAGAGGAGCAATAATATGACAAAAAAAATGAAGAAAAATCTTCAAAATATAATAATATCATTTATATTCCTCTTTCTTGCCTTCATCACCAAAGAAAAAATACAAATAATAAGTGCAATACTATTTATAATATCATACCTAATAGTAGGACTTCCAGTTTTACATAAAGCCCTCAAAAATATGAAAAGAAGAAAAATCTTCGATGAAAATTTCTTAATGACAATTGCCACCCTAGGGGCCCTTGCAATTGGAGAATTACCCGAAGCCGTTGCCGTTATGCTATTTTATCAAATAGGGGAACTATTCCAATCTCTTGCTGTAGATAAATCCCGAAAGTCAGTAAAAGAACTAATGAATATCAGACCAGATTATGCCAATGTCGAAAGAGAAGGAAATCTGCAAAAAGTAGACCCCGAAAATGTAAAAATTGCCGAAATAATTATCATAAAACCAGGTGAAAAAATTCCCCTAGACGGAATAATTATTGAGGGAGAATCATCCCTAAACACAGTTGCCCTTACTGGCGAATCAATGCCAACAAATGTCAAACAAGGCGATGAAGTCCTTAGCGGTTGCGTAAATAATACAGGACTACTAAAAGTAAAAGTAATGAAGGAATTTGGCGAATCAACCGTAAGCAAAATTCTCGAATTAGTAGAAAATGCTAGTAGCAGAAAATCAAAATCAGAAGCCTTTATAAGTAAGTTTGCCAAATATTACACCCCAATTGTTGTAATAATTGCCCTAATAATAGCCATAATCCCCCCAATAATTTTCAGCCAATCATTCATAACGTGGATTTATCGAGCTCTTACATTTCTAGTAGTATCCTGTCCGTGTGCCCTCGTCATCTCTATTCCCCTAAGCTTCTTCGGCGGAATAGGGGCCTCATCCAAAATAGGCGTGCTAGTCAAAGGAAGCAATTACCTTGAAGCCCTCTCCAACATCGAAATAATAGTTTGTGACAAAACAGGAACCCTAACCGAAGGAAAATTCAAAGTTCAAAACATTAGCCCTACGGGAGTGACAGAAAAAGAATTATTAAAACTAGCATCTTATGCAGAAAACTACTCAACTCACCCCATAGCACTATCTATAAAGGAAGAATACGGTGAAAAAATAGATCCAAAAAAAATATCAGACGTAAAAGAAATATCAGGAAAAGGAGTAAAAGCCACTATAAATGGTGAAGAAATATTAGTAGGCAATGCAAAACTAATGAAAGAATACAAAATAAATTTGCCAGAAAATAACAAAAACCAAATTTATGTATCTCGCAATAATAACTACATAGGAAGTATAGAAGTATCTGATAAAATTAAAGAAGATTCATATAAAACTGTCAAAGAATTAAAAAAACACAATGTAAAGAAAATAGTAATGCTTACAGGTGATAAAGACGAAGTAAGTAAGGAAGTTTCTGAAAAACTAGGTATAGATGAATACCATTCTGAACTACTTCCTCAAGATAAAGTAAAAATAGTAGAAGATTTGATGAAAAATAAAAGTGAGAAAAGTAAGTTACTATTTGTAGGAGATGGCATAAACGATGCCCCAGTATTAGCATTATCAGATATTGGCGTAGCAATGGGCGGTCTTGGTTCTGATGCTGCTATTGAAGCAGCAGACATCGTCATAATGACTGATGAACCATCTAAAATAGCCGAAGCCATAAATGTATCAAAACGAACAATGAAGATTGTAAAAGAAAACATAATATTTGCTCTTACTGTTAAAGTGTTAGTATTAATATTAGCATCATTAGGAATTGCCACAATGTGGGCTGCTGTTTTTGCTGATGTCGGTGTATCAGTATTAGCTATATTAAATGCTTTAAGAATATTAAAAATAGAAAGTAAATAATAGTATAATATTTTAGATAAAGAAAGAAAATTATTAACTGATTTATCTTTCTTTTTATATATGAATATAGTGAATATAATATATATTTATTTAAATCTATAACAAAACAGCTAAATAAACATAAAATAATCTAGGTGATATAAATGAATGAACAATTATTAGGTATTGTAATAGACCCAGGTCATGGAGGAAATGATTCCGGAGCCATTGGGAGTAATATGTATGAAAAAGATTATAACCTTCTTATAAGTAATTATATGTATGATAGGTTAAAAGAACTAAATATACCAGTAAGTATAACCAGAAATTCGGATACAACCTTATCTCCAAAAGAAAGAACAGATGAGATATTATCATTCTATGGAAATAATCCCAATGTTATAGTGATTTCTAATCACTTAAATGCTGGGGGTGGTGAAGGAGCAGAAGTCATCTACGCCCTCCGAAATCCCAGTACCCTCGCCACATCCATCCTAAATAATCTCGAAGCCGCCGGAGCCACCCCACGTCGCATATACCAACGAACCCTCCCCAGCGACCCTACCAAAGACTACTATTTCATCCACCGCAACACCGGCCAAACCGAACCCCTCATCATCGAATATGGATTCATTGACAACGACAAAAATCTAGACTACCTAAAAGCAAACTACGAAAACCTCGCCGAAGCCGTCATCAAAGCAATCCTCGCCTATAAAAACCTCCCCTATACCCCACCAACCCAAATCAACGTCGATACCTATAAAGTTGCCAAAGGTGACACCCTTTACTCCATCGCCCGTAAGCAAAATACAACCATTTCCAAAATCAAAGAATTAAACAATCTAACCTCCGACAACCTAAGTGTTGGAATGACCCTACAGGTTCCCAGTACCCAACCAACCTACCAAACATACACCATAAAAAAAGGCGACTCCCTCTATTCCATATCCAAGAAATATAACACCACCGTCGACGCCATCAAAAAAATAAACAACCTCCCCAGCAACATCCTCACCATCGGCACCACCATCCAAATACCAAGTTCCAATCAAAAAAATAACACCTACACCGTTGAACGTGGCGATACCCTCTATTCAATCGCTAAACGCTTAGGCGTAAGCATCGACTCCCTCAAAGCAGCCAATAATTTAACTACCAATATGCTATCAGTAGGTGACAAACTCATCATCCCCACCGAAGAAAAAAACACCCATAAAGTAACCAAAGGCGACACACTTTACTCCCTTGCCCGTAAATATAACACCACCATCGCTAACCTCAAAACCCTAAACAACCTCCCATCCGATACATTGACAGAAGGCCAAATACTAATACTAAATTAAACACTTACTTTCGCTTACTTTAAAACAATCAAAATCCAACCAATTACCTCATCAAAAAAACCTATAAGACGCTTTATCCAAATAAGCACATCTTATAGGTTCTATTCATATCTAAACTATTTAGCATTAGTCTCAGTCTCAATAAGCCTTGTAATAAGTTCCTTGTAGCAAATCCCCTCAGCTTCCCACAACTTCGAATACATACTAATAGAAGTAAAACCAGGCATCGTATTAATCTCATTAAAGAAAAGCACATCATTCTCCTCATCATACAAAAAATCAATACGAGCAATCCCCCTAATATCAAAAATATCAATAACCCGCTTAGCAATATCATAAACCCTCTTACCAATCCTATCAGTTCTCCTACTTGGAATAACAATCTTAGAATCCATTACATACTTCGCATCATAATCATAGAACAAATTAACACTCTCAATCTCCCCAGGAATAGACAAATTAAGCCCATTATTCTCCAAATATCCACATTCAATATCAATCGCCTTAACAAATTCCTCCACAACAATCTTACTATCAAACTTTAAAGCCTCTTTAACACACCTATTAAACTCCCTCTTATTCTTACAAATCCCAATTCCAATTGAACTACCCCCATTAGCAGGCTTAACAATCATAGGATAACCAAGCCTCTTTTCACAAAGCACCGAAGTATTTTTATTAAATTCCCTTTCGTGAAACACAACATAGTCCGTTTGCGGAATATCATAATAATCACATAAAATCTTAGAATAACCCTTATCAAACGTAACGGCACTACTAAGAACCCCATTACCAACATAATTAATACCAATCATCTCAAACAAACCCTGCAATTTCCCATCCTCACCTTGACAACCGTGAATAATAGGAAAAACAACATCAAACCCCTTAAGATACTCAACAATATTATCAATCAGTACAATCTTTTCCGCTTCTAACCATTCCCCCTTCGCAAGAATACTAAGATCATCATTATACTCATACCACACATTTTCCTTACTAATACCAGCCATACTAACCAAAAACCTATCAGTATCAATATTCTCTCTAATCTCCTTAGCACTCATACAAGAGACCAAATGCTCAGCCGAATTACCCCCAAATAAAATTAAAACACTTTTCATCAAATTACCTCCCATAAATTATATGATACATTAAAACTACTAGTACCAAATAAAATATACTCTATTATAGCACCAAAAAACCATATTTAACAATAAAATTACCAACTTTACACAAAAAAATGTCAAAATAACCAAAATACATACAATTATCACCCATAAAATGATATAATTAAGAAGGTGATATTGTGTATAAAAAAGCATTGGAAGTCCTAAATATCTTTAACGAACACGGCTACTTAGCCTACATAGTTGGTGGGTACGTAAGAGATATGCTATTGGACAAAAAATCATTTGATATTGACATTTGCGCTTCTGCGACCCCAAGAGAAATAATGGAATTATTTGACATCGAAAAACAATCAGAAATAAATTACGGAAGTGTAAAAATAATCTACAAAAACATAAAATTTGACGTAACAACCTTTCGAAGAGACATAAAATACGAAGATAATCGCAAACCAATAAAAATAAAATACATAAAAGATCTCAAAAAAGACCTATTAAGAAGAGACTTCACTATAAACACATTTTGTATTGACAAAGACGGAAATATTCTCGACGAACTAAATATCCGCGAGGACCTAATAGATCGCAAAATCAAAACCGTCGGCAATCCCCGCTATAAAATCAAAGAAGACTCCTTACGCATTTTAAGAGCCGTCCGTTTCGCGACAATCCTAGATTTCACTATCGACGATAAAACAAAAACATATATCAAAAAGTATGCCTGCCTCCTCAAAAAATTATCCTATCAACGCAAAAAAGACGAATTAAACAAAATATTCACGTCTCCCAACAAAGAACGAGGCCGCGAATTGCTCAAAAACCTAAAATTACTCAAATATCTCGAACTAGAAAAACTAGATACCATCACAATGTGCGACGATCTTCTCGGAATATGGGCCCAACTCGATGTACAGGACATCTATCCCTTCACTAAGCACGAAAAACAACAAATGTCCAAAATCAAAGAACTAATGAATAAAGAATTAAATGACTATAACCTGTACCATTACGGACCATATTTATGCACTACCGTGGGCCAAATCAAAAAACAAAATACAAGTAACCTAATGGAAAACTATGATAACTTACCAATCAAATCCCCAAATGAAATCAAACTAACCCCCCTAGAAATATCAAAAATAATAGATAAACCAGCCGGTATTTATATCAAAGAAATAATAAATGACCTCGAAAAACAAATAATATCAAGAAAACTACCCAATAACAAAAAAAATCTAACTAACTATATAATAGAAAAATACAAATAAACATACTCTATATTAGAGGTGTTGCCTATAAAAAAAATAATAATTATAATACCACTACTAATACTTCTCTTAGGTTGCCATAAAACAAGGCAAGTAAGTAGTGAAGAAGTAACCACAATAACCATAAACCAAAATCAAAACATAATATATAAAATAAATCAAATCCAAATAATACAAAACCTAACCACCACCAAAAACATACCCAATCCCAATTACATATACTATACCGCAGGAGAAAACCTATCATACAAAAACTTCTCCATAAAAAAAGAAAAACTGCAAGTAGCCTATATACAAAATTACAAATTCTGCATATACAATAATGAAAAAATTACCCAAACGACCCTTAAAGATTGCAATTTCATTTACATATATGCAAATAAAAATAAAGAAAAAATAATACTAAACGATACCATAGATGTAATATTTTACAATGAAAACATAAAACTATCCAATAAATTCTTAGAAGAAATATATATAAAATGGATAGACATCTATCCCGTCGGAAAAAATACCAACATAACCATAAATCTTGATGAAGATTTCAGTATCACAAGTACAAATAACTAAAATACCAAGATTAAAAAAAATCAATCTTGGTATTAATTTTAATATCAAAAAAATTCTTAGGCGTTTCAATCGTGTACTTAACACCCCTTTTAGGAAGAATAACCCTTCCCCTTCCAAAATCCCTCCAAAAAAATAAAACATTACCATCCCCATCACACATAATAACATCAATATTATCTCTCATAAAAAAAGTATGAATACTATTACAATTCCTAAACAATAAAGCCCTATCAATATTCTTCACTAACATAAATCCCCTAAATCTTGACCAAAAACTATTACATTCAGTAAGTTCAATCTCCCTATTACCATAAACAAGTCTCATCAAATCACTTCCCCTTTAATTGTATCAGAAAACCAAAAAAATGTCTTTAAAAAGTTGCAAATTTATAAAAACTGTAAACCACATATTCCCAAAAACAAAAAAATGTATAGTAAAAAAAAACATAATGTGGTATACTAATGATAGTTAGGTGGTAGAAGTGAAAAAGAAAAATAAAAAAAGAGGTAAAGTGAGAATAAAACCAATAGGAGCAATAATAATAATATTAATAATAGCAATCCTTGCAATCATATTATTACCAAATAAAACAAACATAAATTTAACCAAAACTTATGAAAAACTATTAGCATCTGAAGAAAATACCATAAATACATTTACATATAATGAAGAAACAAAAAATTTAGAAACAACATCCCCACTTCCAAGAAATACCAAAGTAAAAACAACAATGAAAGATAAAATAACCAAAGACCAAACCAATTACATAAAAGTAAAATATGACGGTAAAGAATACTACATAAATGAAGATAATCTCGTAAATAACGAAAAAGAAGTAGTCAAAGAAAAAGAAAGATACGTAAGAACATCAGTAACAATATATACCCAAAAAGACGACTACAAAATAACATCCTTTGCCAAAAAAGGAAGTAAGTTAGATGTAGTAGGATTTGATGAAATCAAAAAAGACGGAACTGTAAACAAATACAAAATAAAATATGAAGGTACCGAAGGCTGGGTTTATAGCAAATACCTAGTATCAACCAGTGAAAAAGCAAGCGAAAACTATAACGAAAACAATGTATATGATATCCATAAAGACAGAAAATATACCGGAAGAGAACTATACGGAGGTAAAGCCAGTACCTTAGATTACTATCCCAACGAAAAACCAAATTTTGAAGATAATCCCCTTCAAAAAGAAGCCAAAACAATGTACTTAAATTCAAGTGTAATAAATAATATTGATGCCTATCTCCAAATAGCAACAACAAGTGGTGTAAACGCCATAGTAGTAGATATAAAAGACGGCGTATTAGGATATCCATCAGAAGTAGCCAAAGAATACTCACCGACAGCCTATGCAAATGCCATAAATAGCATAGAATCATATAAAAATGCCATAAAAAAAATAAAAGATGCAGGAATATACACCATAGGCCGTATAGTAGTCTTTAACGATTCCCATTACGGAAAAGACCATCCCGAAGACTGCATAAAATCAACCTCATCATCTAGACTATGGCCCTCAGTTTACAGTAGAGGAGCTTGGGAATATAACGTAGCCCTTGCCAAAGACGCCGTCCAAAACTTCGGTTTTAACGAAATACAATACGACTACGTAAGATTTCCCGAAGACGCCTATAATATGTCCGTAAACGCAGGTAGCGATTTCAAAAACAAATATAACGAAGAAAAAGCCGAAGCCGTCCAAAACTTCCTCTTTTATGCAACTGACCAAATGCACGAACTCGGAGTTTACCTTTCAGTAGACGTATTCGGAGAATGCTCAGGAGAATACGTAACAGCTTACGGTCAGTACTGGCCAGCCATATCAAATGTCGTTGATGCCATAAGCTCAATGCCCTATACAGATCACTTCGGAAGAAGTGTAGATACTTGGAGTAATCCCTATAATACAGTATTAAACTGGGCCAAAGGAGCAGCTCAAAGACAAACCGAAATACCAACTCCAGCCATACCACGTACATGGATAACAGCCTATGATACACCATACTGGAAACCAACCATAATATATAATGAAAGCAAAATAGAAGACCAAGTAAGAGCCCTCTATGATGCCGGATTAAAAGGAGGATTCCTAACTTGGAATGGAAAATCAGACTTATCAAAATATGAACAAATAAAAGGGGCCTTTTCTAAAAACTACAATTAGGAGGACAAAATGAAAATAAACAACAATATATATGAAGTAATAAAAAACTATAGAGAAGCCTTTAACGAAGAAGAATTCTTAAGTAAATTCACAGACTACTTCTACGATTACGACTATATAGTAGGGGACATAGCCTATAATACCCTTAGACTAAAAGGCTTCTATAAAAAAAACAGTCCCAAAGTAAACAAATACAACAATTACGATAACGTCGAAAAATACCTAAAAGAGTACTGTGCCCCCGAGTGCAAGTACTATATAATAGAAAAAAGATCATAGCATCAATAAGCTATGATCTTTTAACATTCACATTAAGACCCTTACTATTAGCATCAATAATCAAATTATCACCATACTTAATTTCACCATTAATAATAAGATTAGCAATCAAAGTCTCAACATTTTTAACAACAAATCTCTTAATAACCCTTGCACCATACTTCTCATCATAAGACTCATTAATAATAAAGTCCTCAGCCTTTTTAGTTATATTAAGTTTAATCTGTTTTTCTTTAAGTCTATCCTCAATCTCTTTAATAGACTTTTCCAAAATACTATAAGTAACATCCTTAGATAAAGAATTAAACGTAATAATCTCATCAATTCTGTTTAAAAATTCCGGTTTAAAGTATGTCCTAATCTCCGATGCAATCAAAGCGTCCTTATTAGGAAGATTATCAAGAATATATTGACTACCAATATTAGATGTCATAATAATAACCGTATTCTTAAAATCAACAAGTCTACCATTAGAATCAGTAATCCTACCATCATCAAGAATTTGCAAAAGAATATTAAAAACATCTTTATGAGCCTTCTCAATCTCATCAAAAAGCACTATAGAATAAGGATTTCTCCTAACAGCTTCCGTAAGCTGTCCTCCCTCATCATAACCAACATATCCAGGAGGAGCACCAATTAATCTCGAAACAGAATGCTTTTCCATATACTCACTCATATCAATCCTAATAAGATGCTTTTCATCATCAAAAAGTTCCTTAGCTAAACTCTTAGCAACCTCTGTTTTACCAACTCCCGTAGGGCCCAAAAATATAAACGAGCCAATAGGCCTATTAGGATCCTTAATACCACTACGTGATCTAATAATAGCACTAACCACAAGCTTAATAGCCTTATCTTGCCCAATAACCATCTTCTTCATATTATCTTCCAAATTAAGAATCTTATCCCTTTCAGAATTATTAAGCCTACTAACAGGAATATTAGTCCACTTACTAACAACCTCACTAATAGCATTATCATCTACCGTATCACTAAGAATATCCGACTTATTTTCCTTTTGAAGTTCTGTAAGTTCCTTCTCAAGTCTAGGAATAGTACCGTGTCTAAGTTTAGCAGCATCCTCTAAATTATACTCATTCTCAGCTTTCTCTAATCTAAACTTAGCACTATCAATCTCCTCTTTCTTCTTACTAATCTTTGTATTAATAGCCTTTTCCTCTTCCCACTTCTTCCTTAAATCACTTTCCTTCTCCTTAAGCTTATTAAGTTTCTCATTAATAACCTCTTTACGCTTTTTAGATAAATCATCATTCTCCTTCTTTAAAGCCTCTTTCTCAATTTCCAAATTCATAATGTGCCTAGTAAGTTCATCAAGTGATGACGGAACAGATTCCATTTGTACCTTAATAGTAGCACAAGCTTCATCAATTAAATCAATAGCCTTATCCGGTAAAAATCTATTCGTAATATATCGGTTAGATAAAGTTGCTGCCGCGATAATAGCACTATCCTTAATATTTACACCGTGGTACACTTCAAACCTAGATTTAAGTCCCCTTAAAATCGTTATAGTATCATTAACACTAGGTTCTTTAACAATAATCTTCTGAAATCTACGCTCTAAGGCACTATCCTTCTCAATAAACTTCCTATATTCATTAAGAGTAGTAGCCCCAATACAAAGAATCTCTCCACGGGCAAGCATAGGTTTAAGAATGTTAGAAGCATCCATAGCCCCTTCAGCACCAGCACCAACAATCATATGAATCTCATCGATAAACATAATAATTTCTCCATCAGATTCCTTAATCTCTTTAAGTACTGCCTTAAGCCTTTCCTCAAACTCACCCCTATACTTAGCGCCTGCTATTAAACTAGCCATATCAAGTTCCCATATTCTCTTATTTTTTAGATTATTAGGAACATCATTTTTTATAATTCTGTTAGCAAGCCCTTCCACAATAGCCGTTTTACCAACACCTGCTTCACCAATTAAAACAGGGTTATTCTTTGTCTTTCTCGATAATATTCTTGTAATATCACGTATCTCATCATCACGTCCAATAACAGGATCAATTTTCCCAATTTTAGCACTTTCTGTAATGTCTCTACCATACTTCTCAAGAACATTAACATTATCATTTTCCATATTCATATTCATATATATCACACCCTTTCCAATTATCCATTATAACACTATTTTAGCAATTGTCAATAGAGATTGCTAAAAAAATAAAATTTTACATAGTATACTTTACAGTTTTTCAAAAACCGTTAATAATATATTACAGATTTACAAAAATATACACCCTAATAATTCTATAAATAATGGAAATACTATAAAAGGTGATACAATGAAAATAACAAAAATAACTATTACTATCCTTTTATTTATCTCAATAATAATCATCCATAATATATCAATGAACAATAAAGAAATAAAAGATAATCAAAATCAAAAACAAGAAATATTATCCCACTATAGTTCCAATATATTAGCCCCAAAAGATACCAAATTATATATAAAAGAAAACAACAATTACATAATTGCAGGTATTTTAACCTCTTCTCAAATCCTAAAATTAAATTCCCTTCAAGTAACTGAAAATACAAAGTACTTCCCATTAGAAACAATAGAAGGGTATTATATAAACTATAAAGATGCCCAAAAAACAGACAAAGAGTTAATAGAAATAGACCAAAGATATAAAAACTATATTCCCTTTAATGAAACAATAATTACCAAAGAAAATGCAACATATTACGATAAAAACACCCCATTATATAAGTTAAAAAAATCATATAAATTAAAAGTATTAAAAAAAGACGAAAACGCTTATTATATTGATTTTAACAATAAATTACTAAAAATATTAAAAGAAGATGTGCAAGAAATAATCAAAGAAAATAACCAAAATATCCCCAGTACATCTAAGATAAGAGTAATAGCATTTCATTCCTTTTATGATGAAAATGAAGAAAGTGAAAAATGGTGTCGAAATTCGATATGCCATAACATTAAAGATTTTGAGCAGCAAATAAAATACCTCAAAGAAAACAATTATTTTACTCTAAATACTAGTGAATTAGAACAGTTTATAGATGGAAAAATAAATCTTCCTCAAAATAGTGTAATGATAACTATTGATGACGGATTAATGGTAGATAGAGCCATAAAACTCTTAGATAAAAACAACTTAAACGCCACTATATTTCTAATAACCTCATCCTATAAACCAGATAACTATACCCCAAGTAAATATATAGAATTCCATTCTCACGGCCATAATTTACACACCCAAAATATCTGCCCTTATGGTCAAGGAGGAGCAATTAAATGCAAAAATAAAGAATACCTATTAGATGATTTAAAACAAAGTAGCACTATATTAGGAGGTTCCCAAATATTCTGTTACCCATTCTATGAATACAATAACTACTCAATTTCTATATTAAAAGAAGCAGGCTTTAAAATGGCCTTTGCTGGCTACATTGATGATGGCTACGCAAAAGTAGGTACTGACAAATACCAAATACCAAGATATACTATTACAAGCGATATAACAATAAATAAATTTGCTCAAATAATAAAAAATTAATATAAAATAAAAATAATAATTCAAAAAAAACAGTTAAACCGACAAAATACTTGCCCAAATCCTTGACTACTTAACTTATTTATTTTATAATCAATATATAAGGGAAGTGAAAAAATGATAAAAAATTTAACATATAGCATCAATAAATATAAATTTTTACTGCAACAACTAGTTTCAAGAGATTTCAAAGTAAAATACAAAAGAAGCTTTTTAGGAGTCCTATGGAGCTTATTATACCCAGTATTAACTATGGCTGTTATGGCAATAGTATTTACTAATGTATTTAAGTTCTCAACACCAGGGGTAAATTATTTAGTATACTTAATGAGCGGACTTGTACTATTCAACTATTTTAGTGAAGCATCTAATTTAGCTATGAGTAGTATTGTAGCCAACTTTTCATTAATAAATAAAGTATATATGCCCAAATATATATTTCCACTTTCAAAATGTATATTTGTTGGAATTAACTTTTTATTAACACTAATTCCACTATATGCAATAATATTCATTACCGGAACAGGAGTAAATATTCATCACTTATTATTACCATACGTATTCTTATGTCTATTTCTCTTTACTGTTGGTATGGGATTTATACTTGCAACCATCTCCGTATTTATGAGAGATATGTTTTACATTTACGGAGTATTAATAACACTATGGACATACCTTACACCAATAATGTATGATGTGGCTATTATACCTGCAAAATTCCAATTTTTTATGAAATTAAATCCAATGTATTGGTTCCTAGATTTTGCTAGGCAAATAATACTATATAACCAAGTACCAGGAATAAATTGTTTTATATATTGTGCTATAATTGCCTTATCATTTTTATTCGCAGGTATGTACATATTTAAGAAGAACCAAGACAAATTTATATATTACGTTTAGGAGGACTTATGAAAGATAAAGATAATATAATGGTTGATGTTGAAAACGTATCAATGAGATTTAATTTAGGAATTGAAAAAGGCTTTAGTCTTAAACAATTTTTTGTAGATTCATTCGATCCTAAAAAAAGAAAAACTAAAAAAGCTCAAAAAAAGGATAATGAATTTTGGGCTTTAACAGATGTAGATTTTAAAATAAAAAAAGGTGAAGTAGTAGGTTTTATTGGAAGCAACGGGGCTGGTAAAAGTACTTTGTTAAAGGTAGTAGCTGGCGTTATGAAACCCACCAAAGGGACAGTAAAAGCCTATGGAAATATTTGTCCAATGATAGAACTAGGAGCTGGTTTTGATAGTGATCTTTCAGCTCGTGAAAACATTTACCTAAATGGGGCCGTTATGGGATATTCTAAGAATTTTATAGATGAAAAATTTAATGATATAGTAGAATTTTCAGAATTACAAGACTTTCTAGATGTTCCTGTAAAGAACTTCTCATCCGGAATGATTGCTAGATTAGCCTTTTCTGTTGCAACAGTAGTAGACCCAGAAATACTAATAGTAGATGAAATACTATCAGTTGGAGATATTGCTTTTCAAGCTAAAAGTGAAAATAAAATGCGTTCTATGATAGGAGGAGGAACAACAGTATTATACGTTTCCCATTCCTTAGAATCTATCGAAAAATTATGTGACAGAGTAGTTTGGCTAGATCATGGTCATGTAAAAAAAATTGGTAAAACAAAAGAAATATGTAATGAGTATAAAAAGTTTATGAATGTATAGGAGGAAAAATGATTAAAGTAATGACAGTCTTTGGAACAAGACCAGAAGCAATTAAAATGGCACCCCTTGTTAAAGAATTGCAAAAAAGAAATGAAATAGAATGCATTGTTTGTGTAACTGCACAACATAGACAAATGTTAGATCAAGTATTAGATACATTTGAAATAACACCAGATTATGATTTAGATATTATGAAACAAGGACAAACACTTGGCGAAGTAACAACAAGAGCATTAAATGGATTGGAAGAAGTAATAAAAAATGTTAAACCTGATATAGTTTTAGTACACGGTGATACAACAACCACCTTTGCCGGAGCCCTAGCTGCTTTCTATAATATGACTTCTATAGGCCACGTTGAAGCTGGACTCCGAACTTATGATAAATATTCACCATATCCTGAAGAAATGAATAGACAAATGGTTAGTTGTTTAGCAGATATGAACTTTGCTCCAACCAATTTAAGTAGAGATAATTTATTAAAAGAAGGAAGAAAACCTGAAAATATTTATGTAACAGGCAACACAGTTATAGATGCAATGAAAACTACAATAAGAGATTCTTATACGCACGAAGTATTTGATTGGATAGGAGATTCTAGAATGATTCTCTTGACAGCTCATCGAAGAGAAAATCTAGGAGAACCTATGAGACACTTTTTCAAAGCTATTAAAAGAATAGTCGATGAGTTTCCTGATGTAAAAGTAGTGTACCCAATTCACATGAATCCTAAAGTTAGAGAAGTAGCAAACGAAATATTTGCAACTTCAGATAGAATAAGATTAATTGAACCACTAGAGGTATTCGATTTCCACAATTTCCAAAATAAAGCCTACATTATATTGACTGACAGTGGTGGTATACAAGAAGAAGCACCTAGTCTAGGCAAACCAGTACTAGTATTAAGAGATACAACAGAAAGACCAGAGGGAATAGAAGCCGGAACACTAAAACTAGTAGGAACTAGTGAAGAAAAAGTATATGAAGAAACAAAAAAATTATTAGAAGATAAAAAAGAATATGAAAAAATGAGCAAAGCATCTAACCCTTACGGCGATGGATATGCATCAGTTAAAATAGTGGATGCTATAATAGAAAGGTTTGGTAAATGTGGACAGAATAATTAATAAGATAAAAGATTATAGAAAAGATCATACAAGGAAAGAAACAATTAACTGGTTATACAATTGTATTGTATTTAAACTAATGAGGCGAAAACCATATATAATGGATTTTGATGAGATATCAATCAAAGATAAAGAAAAACAAGAGATAACACTAAATCAAAGAAAAAAAATATTTATATTTGGAAATATTCCATATTATGATATAGGAGGAGGACAAAGAAGTTCCCAATTAGCAAAAACATTTTATAAAATGGGCTTCCCAGTATATTATTTATATGCCTATCCATCAAGTGAAAGTAAAATACACAATATACCAATGCCAATGATTATGCATAATGATTTAAAAAAAGTAGGTTTAGAAAGACTATCAAACTTAATGAATGAAAACGATTTATGTATTTTTGAATCTCCGTGTGAAAAATTTGAAGAATATATAAAATTAGCCAAAGAAAAAAAAGCCAAAATAGTTTATGAAAATATTGACAATTGGGAAACGTCTTTAGGAGTAGGAGTTCTTCATAAAGAAACCCTAAATGAATTATTAAAAGATGCTAATTTATTAGTAGGTACTGCAAAACCATTAGTAACCCAATTAGAAGAATATTGCCAAGACTTAAAAATAAAAAGAGATATTAAATATCTTGCTAATGCAGTAGATGACGAAATGTTCTTCCCATTAAAACAACACGAGAAACCAGAAGATTTAGTAATCGGCTCAAAAACACTTATATATTATGGTTCATTATGGGGCGAATGGTTTGATTGGGAAATAGTATTTGGTGTTGCTAAGGCTAATCCAGATTATGAAATAAACTTAATTGGAGATTATCAAGGAATTATGAATATTGTTACAAAATCACCCAAAAATGTCCATTATTTAGGTTTAAAAAAACAAGAAGAACTGCCAGCATATTTAAAATACAGTGATTATGCTTTACTACCATTTAAGGTAGGAAAAATAGGCGATTATGTTTCTCCATTGAAAATATTTGAATACATTTCAATGAATAAAATAGTTTTAGCAACATCACTTCCTGATATTAAAGACTACCCAAATACATATTTTGGTGATACAGCTGAAGAATGGAACAAACTATTAAAGAAAAAATTAAAAGTTGATGAACAAAAATCAGATGAATTTGTTTCCAAAAATAATTGGTATAACAGAACTTGTCAAATACTTGATACTCTTTACAAGAACGAATCAGAAAAATGTCAAAAAGAGTTTTACAACAATATATCAATAGTAGTTTTAAATTATAATAATAAAGGAATAATTGATAGATGTATAGATTCATTATTAAGATACAATAAAAGATATTCCTATGAAATAATAATAGTAGATAATAAAAGTACTGATGGCTCACTAGAACAAATAAAAACCAAATATAAAGATAAAATTAAAATTGTAGAAAATGAAAAAAATGGATGTTCCTCAGGTAGAAACTTAGGAGTGAAAAATGCAACTAAAGAATATATAATGTTTTTAGATAGTGACCAATGGGCAATGAACGAATATTGGATAGAACCATATTTTGAAATATTAAACAAAGTTCCTAATGTAGGACTAATTGGTTGGGCCGCTGGTTGGTTTAATAAGTATGGAAAAGCCTATCACGTTGTAGATAGTTTTGCATATAGATATATGCCACAATCAGGTCTATGTCGTAAAGATATAGGTTACTTAGGCTCCGGCGGAATGATGATAAAAAAAGAATTATTTGATAAAGTAGAAGGATTTGACTTATTCTACGATCCAACTTGCTATGAAGATACCGACCTATCTCTCAAAATAAGAAATGAAGGTCTAGAAATATATTATTGTCCATATTTAGGAGTTATGCATCTTCCTCATCAAACTACTAAAAGTGGTTCAAGTGCTCATAAAAAACTAACTAACGAAAAACAAGAATACTTTACAAAAAAATGGAATGAAAAAAATCCTGATTTATTAAAATATATAAAATAGGTGTAGATATGAAAGTATTAATGATTATACCAGCATATAATGAAGAAAAAAATATATTAAATGTCTGTAAAAGGATAGATGAGTACAATACGAACAATAATAAAGTTGACTATATTGTTATAAATGATGGCTCAACAGATAATACAGGGAATATTTGTAAGAAAAACAATATTCCTTGCATTAACTTAATAAATAATTTAGGAATAGGTGGAGCAGTGCAAACAGGCTATCAATATGCATACTATAACAATTATGACATAGCAATTCAATTTGATGGTGATGGACAACACGATATAAATTATGTTGAAAAATTAATAAATCCCATAAAAAATGGTAAAGCCGATATGGTAATTGGATCTAGATATATAGAGGAACTAAGTGATTTTAAATCGACATTACTTAGAAGAACTGGAAGTAAGATTTTATCAATAATTTTAAATATTACTACTCATAAAAAAATATATGATATAACCTCAGGATTTCGAGCAGTAAATAAAAAAATAATAGAAATATTTAAAGATAACTATCCAAACGATTATCCCGAACCAGAATCATTGGTTGTAGTATTAAAAAATAATTGTAAAATAGATGAAGTTTCTGTAAAAATGAACAAAAGACAAAATGGTAAATCATCGATAACACCACTAAAAAGTATATATTATATGATAAAAGTATCATATGCAATTATAGTTAGTGCATTAATATATGGGAGGGATGAATAATGGACATTAAATTAAGAATAACTATTACAATATTACTATTATTATCACTAATATATATATTTCCAGTTATAAAAAATAAAAAATTATCAATGAAATATGGAGTTTTTTGGACACTAGTATTCTTAATTTTCATAATAATGCTAATATTTCCTAATATGTTAACATCAATAGCCACATTTTTAGGCTTCGAAAAAGTTTCTAATATGTTATTTCTATTCGGGTATTTTGCTTTAATGTATTTTGTCTTTGCATTATATTTAACAGTTACAAAATTAAATAATGAAAATAGGAAACTAATACAAGAATTATCTTTACTAAAATATAAATGTGAAAGGGATGATAAGAAATGATATATATACTTTTTGCAGTCTATGTAATACTATCATCATCAGGTATGCTATTATTTAAATACGGATGTAATTCAGATTTACTTTTTTCAATTGGAAGTTTTGGAATGAAATTTAGCATAAATTGGATAGCAGTAACAGGTATTTTGTGTTACGGATTAAGTTTCATATTATGGCTTTATATTATTTCTCAAACAAAAATAACAGTTGCATTACCACTTTCGGTAGGACTAATAAACACAGTCGTTTACATAATTTCTGCAATAATTTTTAAGGAAGCAATTAGTATTTGGCAGATAGTCGGTGTTTTTTTGGTAGTAACAGGAATCGCATTTATAGGAATTCAGGGAGGAAAATAAAGTGTCAAAGATTTTTACAAATAAAACCACAAAAATATTGTTTCAAGTAATTTTATCAGTGTTTTCTTACATTACTTTATGCAAAAACTCTGGAATTATGGAAACAAACATTCAATATAACTTTTTAAGTATAATAATTTATATAGCAATATTATATTTATTTCTTAAAACAAAAATAAAAAGAACAAAAAAAGATAATAAGTTTATTATTTTAATTTCAATAGTTTTGAGTTTAATACTATCATTTGGAAAAATGATATATGATGGAGTTTACTTAACTTCATCAACAGGATTGACAAATATATTTAATATAAGAAAACTATTATTATGTCTTATATATACATTGGGATTATTTCCATTTTTCTATGCTCTGATAGGTAAATTTTTAGATTGGTATAAAAAGATAAATATACTTGAACATAACAATCAAAGAAATAAAATAGTATTTATTGCATCCTGGATAATGATATTTGTTTGTTATATACCATATTTTCTGAGATGTTATCCAGCAATGATGTCACCAGATTCATTTCATCAAATTAATACAGTAGAACAGGGAATATTATCAGATTTGCATCCATTTGTTCAAACTTGGTTTTTCGGAGGAATATATTCACTTGGAAAAATAATATTCGGTCCAGGAAATAGGGCTCTTGCCTTTTATATAATAATTCAAATGCTTATTATGTCTGCTCTATTTGCGTTAGTAATACAAACATTATATAAGAACAAAGTTAATAAGATACTGTGTATTATGATACTCGGATTTTATTGTGTAAATCCATTACACAGTTATTATAGTGTAACATTATGGAAAGATATTTTATTTGGTGGAAACTTTATATTATTGTTTATATCTCTTTATAATTTAATTAAAGAAGATAAAATAACTATGAAAAATAAAAATTTATATCTTTTAATAGTATCAATATTAATTTTAATGTTTTTTAGAAATAATGGAATATATGTATTTTTTGTAATGATACCATTTATAATATACTACTTTAAAAATAGTCGAAGGTTAGTAACAATATTAAGCATTAGTCTAGTAATAGTATACTATGTGATAAAAGGTCCAGTATTTTCATTAGCCGGTATTAAATCAACCAAAACAGTGGAATCATATTCAATACCATTACAACAAATAGCAAGAACAATATCGCTTGATGGAAATATAGAAAAAAATGAAAAAGTTTCATTGGAAAAGTTATTGATTATGGATAAAATAAAAGAAAACTACGTACCATATATATCTGATCCAATAAAAAATAGCATAAATGTTGAATATTTTACTAATCATCAATCAGAGTTTATAAAAACCTGGGCTAGTTTATTAATAAAAAATCCACAAACATATATAGAAAGCTATCTATCGTCCACGCTTGGATATTGGTATCCTAATGTTGTATATCACGCAACAAGTTTTGTTGGTAGTGCAAATGATGAATATAATGCTTATGCTTATAATATAGATAATGACCCCAAAGGAAATAAAAAAATAAATAAAATAATAGATTATACAACTGCAAGAACTTACCCATTTGCTAATGTATTTTGGAGTGTTGGGGTAGCATGTTTAGCAATGTTTTTTGGCTTATCGCTAATAATTTATAACAAAAGAAAAAATAAATATGTAGTATGCTATGCTCCATTCATTGGTGTGTGGGCAACAATGATGATTGCAACTCCAGTATTCTCTGAACTTAGATATGTATATGGAATATTTACTTGTATTCCATTACTGATATTATTGCCATTTATTACAAAAGAAAAAAATTAATTTTTAGTGGATAAACAATTACTTAAAACTTAATTTTTAAAGAGGAGAAAAAATGAAAGATAAGTTTTCAAAATTGAAAAATGTTTTTAAAAAATATGGAATAAAAGAAAGTATTCGCAAAATAATTTCGTATATAAATGCCAATTATTTAATAAAATTGAATAGCAAACTAACTATCCTATTAAATGGGAACAAATATAAGTTAGAACTTAAAGAAATATTTTCAACAAATTATGACAGAATAATATTGTGGAGAGGTAATTTTGGATATAATGTACCACTATTTCAAAGACCCCAACATATAGCAAATAATTTTTCTCAAAAAAAATGTTTAGTTTTTTATGAAGTAACAACAATGACAGATAATGTAAAAACAATAAAAAAGATAAATAATAATTTATACTTAGTAAACTTTAATAATAAAGCCTATAGCAATTTATTATTAGAGGAAATAACAAAAACAAATAAACCAAGATACTTAGAATTTTATTCAACAGATTGGTCACTACCATTAAAAGAAGTAAAAAAATATCAAAATAAAAACTATAAAATAATATATGAATATATTGATGATATAAGTTCTGAAATTGCCGGTACAAAAAACATTCCTCAAAATATACTTGATAAATATAATTATGCTATAAATGATAAAAGTGTATATATAGTATGTTCCGCTAATACACTTTATGAAGACATAATAACAAAAAGAGGTAAAGAAAAACTAGTATTAACATCAAATGGAGTAGACTATAACTTCTTTAAAAAATATGAAAAATATAATTTAGATTCTGAATTTATAAATATAAAAAATAACGGTAAAATCAATGTATGTTATTATGGAGCACTGGCAAAGTGGTTTGATTATAAATTAATACAAGAAATAGCTAAGACAGACAAATATAATATAATATTATTTGGCGTTAAATATGATGAGTCTTATGATAAAAATATTCAAAATAATAAAAACATATATTTTTTAGGAACTAAAGATTATAAAGTATTAAAATATTATGCTAAAGAAACAGATATATTAATCATACCATTCTTAATTAATGATATAACAAAATCAACAAGTCCTGTAAAAATATTTGAATATATGGCTCTAGGAAAACCAATTGTAACAACCAATATGAATGAATGCAAAAAATACAAATCAGTTTTAATAGGAAAAACACATAAAGAATTTATTTTAAAATTGGAAGAAGCATATAAACTAAAAAATAATACAGAATACATAAAATTGCTAGATAAAGAAGCTAAAGAAAACGATTGGAGTTACAAAACTGACCATATAATAGAGTTAATAAAAAAAGAAGAAAAGTTATAAAAATATTACTTTTCTTCTTTAATTATAATTTTTTTAAATATACGTAGTGGTTTAGTAATCTTCCAAGAAGTAGAATTATGTAGCAAATTAATTTCGTTTTTCAAATTATCTATATCTTGGTTGGAACAATATAACTTTTCATTTAATAATTGATGGTCTTGCATTAAAATTTCATTTTTTTGATTTAACTCGTTATATTTTTTTGTAAGTATATTGTATTCGTTTTGAATATTTTTCAAATTATCTATTTCATTTTTTACTTGTTTATGAATCAAATAATAATTATCTTCAATTGCTCCATTTTCAATTAAATCTAAAGCATTAGAAAAATATTTTCCAGAATCAGAGTTATTACAGCAAAATACTTTATTAAAAACTTCATTTTGTTTATTACAATAATTAGTGCTTAGTGCTTTTTTTACAATGTTATGTAAATTATGCTTATTTTTAGAATCAATTGTTAAAAAGTATCCCTGTTCAAACAATTGAATAGGTAAACTCGCAAATTCACCATATTTATAATTAACCTCTTCCCAAAATGTAATTACAGGTTTTTTTAAACAAATAGCATCAAATATGGCCCCTGATAAATCAGAAATAACTAAATCACATTTTTTCATAATCTCTTCTAAGGAATCTGTAGAAGAATAAACTTTGTCAAAATTTCTTTTTAAAAATTCCATTCTAGATGTTTCTAAAGAATTAGTCAAATATTCAGTACCGTGATGTGGTTTAACAATAATATTATAATGCTTTTTAAGTAATAAAATGTCATTTCCAATTTTTTCAATTGAGCAACAATTTGAATAAGTAGGTAAATATAAAATTGTCTTTTTTTTTCTTTTCTTTTCAACCTCTTCTATTTTAGAATTTAAATATTTTATATTACCAATAGTAAAAGTTTTACCATAATTTTGAAGACAAATAGAATCCATATCTCCATAACATAGAAAAGCATCAAAAATATAATTTATATTAAGAGATAACGAATATTCAGGTTTTGTTGTAAGGCCATACATATATTTAATTGTATACTTTCTTTTTAAATTTTTATATTGCTCAATATAATACGTTTCAAAAAGAATATCATAGTAAAAATCAGTAGGTTCTCTATAAATATTATATTTACTTTTAGAAATTTTTTTAAAGAACTCATCAAACATAATATTAAATCCATCATTTGAATATGTAATTGGAACAAACAAATCAACAATTATACCCCTCCTATTAATCATAATATCTACTGCGTTAATAAATGATTCAAATTGAATATTATTTTGAAAAACTACAGCTACTCTTTTTATTTTCATTTTTCCTCCGATTTTTCTTTTTTTAATACCAAAGCATATTCGTGTGTATTATTCCACTTACTATATGAAGGCGGATAAATGTCCACAATATTTCCAATAAAACCCTTTTTCTTTAATAGTTTGCAAACATTTTTAATACTACGATATTTAGCATAATACATACTTTTTAAATTGTCAGAATATTTATTTATAATAACATCATCCTTAATTCCCCATTGATTTTTAATTATTAAGATACTTTCTTTATGCATTAAGGAAATAATTTTATCTAATACAATATCAAATTCCTCATCAGATAAATACATTGATACCCCAAATAATAATATTAAATCAAATTTATCATCAATACTTAATTCAGTTAAAGAACTAACAAGATATTGAATATTATTACTTTTAAATGCTCTATCAATAAATTCTTGAAATTTATCTACACCTAATATAGATTTTACTTGTGTATGCAATTTTTTTTCAAGAACACCAGTTCCACAACCTAAATCAATAATTTTTGAATTAGAATTAATATAATTAGATATTAAATTAATATCAAAATCATCTCTATCATTTATAGAATAATGCGAAGCAAGATAATTATCACTAACATTAAATCTACCTTTAAAAAAATTATCAACAAGTAAATCATTATCATAATTATTTTTTACCCATCGTACAGCTTCATTATAATCATTAATAGTATCAACTTCTTTAGCTCTAATATGAATAGTCTTGGCAGGTAGAATATTTTTCATAACATCACAAACATACCACTCGTTTGACCTAATATTTTTTTTGTATATTCCAGCAAGTCCACTCCATTCCAGTTCCCCGTGTTCTCGATTAAAATCTATAGTTTTTCCACTTTCATTTAATACCATAAAAACAGGATTATCAGTAGTAGGACTTTCTCCACATACAAATTCATCATCAGTAGAAAGAACTAATTTCATATCCTCAGGATGAACTAATAAATCTCCATCTAAAGCAATAATAAAGTCATTCTTAGCCATATTAGCACCAATTTCAAAAGATGCACCTGTAGCCGTTTTTTCATAATCATAATTATAAGCAAACTTAACATTGTAATTAAGACTATTTACAAAATTAACAACTTCATCCGCTTTATAACCAACAACTACAATAATTTCATCCACATTCTTAATTTGTTTGAGTTGTCTTTCAATAATTGTTTCCCCATCAATCTTAACTAAACACTTTGGCATTTGAAAACCAAGTCTAGATCCCATACCAGCACAACTAATAACAATACTTTTTTTCATCTACTTTTACCTCCTCTCTTATTTACTTATTTTACTAAAATATATAAATTATGTCAAATATATTTAAAAAAATAAAAATATAATGTATAATAAAATCAAAAGACAAGGAGGATGCTAAATGAAACGTTATTTTGAAAATATATATGGAGAAAGTATTTCAAATTTATTAATAGATATAGAAAAATATATAAATAATGAAGAAAAGAAATTCATAATAACTGCAAATCCAGAAATAATTATTGAAAGTCAAAATGATAAAGAATTATCTAAAATATTACTAAATAAAGATAATATAATAGTTCCTGATGGTATAAGTATTGTCAAAGCATCAAAAAAATATGATAAAAAAATAGAAGAAAGAATTACAGGGGTAGACTTATCGAAAAAACTTTTAGAATTAGCAAATAGATATAAAAAAAGTATTTACTTATTTGGTGCAACTGATGAAGTAGTAAGACAATTACAAGCAAATATCCATAATAAATATCCCAACATATCTAAAGTTTATATACAAAATGGATATGTAAAAGATAAGAATAAAGCATTTAAAGATATTATTTCCAAAAATCCCGATATAGTATTAGTAGCACTTGGCGTCCCATTACAAGAAAAAATCATATCAAAAAATATAGCAAAGTTTAAAAAAGGAATATTTATTGGAGTAGGGGGAACATTTGATGTACTAAGTGGTGCAAAAAAAAGAGCACCCAAACTATTTATTCAGTTAAATTTAGAATGGTTATACAGAATAGTAAGAGAACCAAAAAGAATAAAAAGATTTTTTAAATATAATATAAAATTTTTATATTTAGTAAACAAAGAGCAAAGAAAAAAAAGAAAAATTCACTAAAACAATAAAATCATTTGACTTTTAATTAAAAATATTATATCATTATATTAAGTGAAGGAGGAATTAACTATGTTTTTTCTAACAAGTTCGTGTTATGATTTAGATCCAATCATAAGACTAGTAAAATTTGGAATAATCCCAATTATACAATTTGGTATTCCAATCATACTTGTATTACTAGGTATGCTTGATTTCGGTAAAGCCGTACTAGCAAGTAAGGAAGATGAAATAAAAGCTGCTCAAAAAATGTTTATAAAAAGATTAATGTATGCAGTAGCAACTTTTCTAGTATTTACTATTGTAACAGCAGTATTCAACCTACTAGTAGGAACTAATGCAAGTTCAGATGGTAATGATTGGAAAAAATGTTGGGATGATATAAAAAAATAGAGCAACCCTTGCTTTATTTTTTTATTTTCCCAATTTGACAAATAACCATACTTGTGATAGTATATAAAACCAAGAAACAAAAAATGAAGGAGGAAATAATGACAAATAACGAATTAAGACTCCTCGCCCGTACTATAATTTTAGAGGAATCCCAAATATACCAAAATCCCAATTTAATTGAAGCCCTATCGGGGGTAAATACCAAGGAACTAACCAAACTACAAAGCGAATCCGACCAAATAATCAAAACTGCCATCACTTGCTATGAGGAAGTAAAGAAACAAGAACTCCAAAATCATAATCAAGATAAATATCGAGAACTAATAACAACCATCGAAGCTACCCTCTCATCCCCAAAAAAGCCGTCTCTTGCTACCCTAGAAGCAAACAAATACGCCCTAATCAAAACCCAAAAATTCCTATCCCTAACATACCCCGAAATATACGAAGAAAAAATATCAACACTTTCTCTACAAACAAAAATAGCTTGCCTAAAATACAAAGCCTATGACGGAAGTAGCCTAATAGAAGAATACTACGAAGCCCAAAAAAACAATAAAAAAGAACGAAGACACCTTCCCACTCCCCTAAAAACCTTCATAAATAACGATGGAACCTATAAACCCCTCGATATAATACTATCAGATAAAAACTACCCCCTCATCGATGAAAAAATAAAAAATACCATTTTAACTAGCAAAACATTTTTAAAAAAAATAAATCTCCCATCCCTAACCAAAAAAGAACTAGAATACCTAAAACAAATAATCAACAAAGTAACAACAATTTACGAAGAAATATCAACCCTATCCGACGAATACTTCGAACCCCAAGCCCCACAAATCCCCCCAATAGAAAGATATAACCTTCTCATAATAAGAAGTACAAGTTTCTTAAGAACAATAGAATTAAAAAACTATAACGAAAAAATAAACAAACTCCTCTTACAAACCACTAACAAAACAAAAAGGAAGAAACTATGGAAATAAACGATATCAAAAAACTAATAAACCAAATAACCACTTATGTATCCATAGAAACAAACAGAACCTATCAAGTATACCCCCTTACCATAAAAGAATTCTATCAAAACGAAGAAAACTATCCCTTTTCCCATAATACCAAAAGAAAATATACCCATAACTATAACGGCTTCAATGATAAAAAAGGCAAAAGCACAATCCTAATTGATGAAAACGACTTAACCAAACCAATCCCCGAAATAATGATGAAATATGCCCAAATAACCTTCCACGAACTCCGTCATACAATGCAGCTATATAAAGACGAAGATAGTTATGAAACCTTCTTTATAAAACTAGATAAAATAATTCAGTACCATAACTATATCGAATATAAACTAGAATACACTAACTTTTCCTATGAAATCGATGCCAACCTATATGGAATAATAAAGGCTGAAAAATACCTCCAAGCCCATTATCCAACCATATACGAAGCCTATCAAACAACAAATTACAAAAACAAAATAAATAAAAAAAAGGCCGATACCATACATAAATTATTAACCTATGACCACATAAGTAGAGTTGATAAAGTAATGAATGCCCTTCAAAACGGCTACATCTCATATCCCCAAATACAATATAATCTCCCTCGCCCAATGCATATATTCCTTGACGAAAACGGCAATTATAAACCCCTAAATACCATAATTGCTAACCCCGCCCTTTCTAAACTAGACACAAGAATCACTTATACTATCCTTTCAAGCCGACTATTCCTTGAAACAGTAGACTTCGAAAGCCTTACCATACCAGAAAGAAAAATACTATTAAAATCTTTGCGCTATGCGTGGCTAAGAATCCAGAAGGAACAAGAAGAAACAAAAAAATACTACCAACAATACGGTACCCCAAGTACCCAAATAAATAACGAACCAAATCCCATTACAAGGTTAGAGCTAAATATTGAACAACTAGCCAGTACCATAAATAAACACCTAAATCCCGTTACAGATTATCACAAAAATAAAAAGCACAAGAAGAAAATTCCAACCATACTAAACCAATTAGAAGGAGGTACCACTAGTGATTAACAAAAAACTAACCCCAATAAATCCAAATACAAATAAAGAATATGTCCAATACGCATTGTGCAATAACGATACCAATATAAGTCATAAATACAACCTAATAGGCCATAGAAAGCAAGACATAATCTATTGCCCCCTTCCCACTTACAATATATATAAAAAAGACATAACCAGTCTAGGAGTAATCAAAGAAATAATAATCGAATCCTTTCGCAGTAAAGAAGAATTAGAACAATATCTAGATAAAAATCCAAGTATAAAAAACAAAATAAACAAAAAAATATATATCCTCAAGCAAGAACAAAACTACCCCGTAGTACTAATAGGAGAATTAATAGAAGAAAAAATAGTAGATATCCTAACCGGAAAAATAATCCATAAAGGAACAAGAAAATCAAACTATCTAGCATATACCAACTACCAAAGAATAACCATCAAAGAAGTACTACACGAATTACAAAAAATAGATGAACAAGTATTACTATATTATGAAGAAGAATTAAATAAAATAGAAAATAAACTAATAAAAAGAAAAATCAAAAATTAAGGAGAAGATAAAAATGAAAGAATACGTAAAAGTAAATATAAACAATAATCCCAATAATAACAGTACAATTAACTGTCTATATAGAGGCTTTAATGCTGAAGGAACAGTTGAAGAAATAGAACTCTTTAACGAAAGTTTCCAAAGTGAAGACGAACTCGAACACTTTGTCAAAGAAAACAACTATAACCACGAAGGCTTAGAAATAAGAAAAAAACCAATATACAAAGGAATTACTATATATGCTGAAAAACTAAATAATGAAACAGTAAGAGAAATAATAACAGATAGAATAATTAGAAAAGGTAATGAACTATCAGGATACCTATCATTTAGTTCAATCTCACCAGCAACACCCGAAGAAGTATTATCAGAGTATAAAAAAATATCATCTAATGGAAATTTAGCTCAAAAAGAAATACTAAAATATGCCAAAACCTTAAGTCAAATAGAGAAAATATCAATAGAAAGATTTGAAGAAGCAACTGAACTAACAAATAAAACTCCCGAAGAAAAAGCAAATATTATGATTAAAAACCTAATAGCAAGAAATAAAACAAAATAACCAATTACACCACTAGTAGAGGGTGTAATTTTTTAAAGTTTATAAAAAAAACTCTATCTTTTTTACTATCTTTATGATATAATTAACATAAGATTTGATTTAATAATCAATAACTAGATTGAGGTGTTTTATGAAGAAACAATTAAAATATATAACAATATTTTTGCTAATGTTTTTAATGATGGGATTTAATTCCATATATGCCGAAACCGCAGCTGGTTCGCAGGGAGGAATAACTAATGGTACATACATAGATGAAACAAAAAAGGCTGAAAAAGATGCCAAGAAAAATGCCTCAGATCACGGTTTTAGTTTAAACACCTTCGGAGATAGCGATAAAACACTTGAATGTTATTATAAGGGTGTATCAGAAGAAATGGGGTCTATAGTAAAAATAGGAGCAAAAAAAAATACAATGTATGCAACCGCAAGAGTAGCATATGGAAAAAAGATAGTTAAAGGTTTGAAAATAAAAAATATAACAGGTGATTATAATATTCCAGGCAGTGGAACAAGAACAGGATTGATAATATCACAGGTAAAAAATTATAATAGTGAAACTTGTCCAGCTTATTTAACAATAGCAGATAATTCTGATGAGGATGTATTCCTACTAGATACAGAAACTCAAGCAAATACGATGGTGAAATACTATAAAAATATAAAAGTAAATGCTTATTCATTAAAAAATATATCCAAAGAAGAATATGCAAGTAATTTAACAACAAAGAAATTATACAATCGTTTAGAAGCAACAAATTGTAGAGAATTGCTTGGAGATAGTTTATTACAATTTATAAATCACTATTATAAAATAGTTTATATAATAGTTCCATTTTTAGTACTAGTATTGGGGATGGTGGATTTTGGTAAGGCAGTTTTATCAAGTAAAGAAGATGAAATGAAACAAGCACAAAAAAGATTTATTAAAAGAGTTGCAATGGGGGTAGTAGTATTCATACTTCCAACTATAATAAATATAATATTTTATGTATTTAATTTTGCCAAAGATCCATCATCAGTAGATAATTATTTTAACTATATTAATGGTGATAGTTGTTTAGACTTAGATTAAAATAGGAGGTGAAAAAAATGTTAATAGCAGGAGTTATGGGAGAAGCAGCAAAATCAGCAGCTATAGGAATATTAGTAGGTATTGCAAGTTTGTTTTATGGTATATTAGAAAGTTTAGCAAATATATTTTCAGATTTAACGCTAATACAATTAGTGTCAAGTGAAACGGCTAGAACTATTTACCAAAGAATAGGATTAATAATAACATTATTTATGTTACTTAAATTAACAATTAGTGCAATACAAATGGTAGTTAACCCAGACCTAATTACTGATAAAGAAAAAGGTGTAGGAAATATATTAAAAAGAATTATAATAGCCTTATTTTTATTAGGAATTACTCCATTTATATTTGAAAAAGCAATGGAGCTTCAAAAGGTAGTGATTGAAAGTCAAGCAATACCTAGAATAGTAACGGGAGACTATATGAATATAGACAACTTTGGTAGAGAATTTTCAGCAACATTATTTACACAAGCAATAGAAAACGAAACAGATAGAACAGTATTTTTAGAAGAACTTTTATTCGATGACGGTGAAACACAAAATGGCAACACATATTTTAAAACAGATTATAGTGAGGGAGCACAATACATTAATTCAATAGGAAGTGCATTTTTATGCTTAATTATTGGTGGATTTGCTTGCTGGATGTTTTTAATGTATACAATAAGTCTTGCACTGAGATTAGTACAATTATTATTTTTACAAATAATTGCACCTGTGCCAATTTTATCATCAATATCAACTAAAAAAGATAATGCATTAAATACTTGGATTAAACAATGCGTAACAACGTATCTTGATGTATTTATGAGAATGTTTATAGTTTATCTTGTAATATTAATAGAAAATATAATTATGAGTGGAGGTGTAGCACCATTGCCTGATACAAATTTTATGACTAATGGAGTTGGCTCAACAATTAATATGTTATCTTTAACATTAAACGACAAAATATTATTTTTAGACGGAGAAGTAACGGTTAGTTGGATAGTTAAATTATTGCTAATGTTAGGAACACTTTTATTTGCAAAAAAAGCTCCTGAATTAATAGAAGAAATGTTCCCAGGACTAAAAACAAAAGCATCAGGGGACTTTGGATTTGGGTTAAAGAGTAGAACCGATATTCCTGGTCCAGCAAAAACATTGTTGGGAGCAGGACTTGGATTTGCAGCCCAAGGAATAGCTAGTGGGATTGCTCGTGGAGCTAATACCTCGATAAATAATAATATACCATTTAATAGAAAAAAACAAGATTTATTAGATTCTATTAAGAAAGATAGAGAAACTCTTAGAGATGGTAAAGCATCAGATGCTGACAAAAAAGCTGCAAGAGCAAGACTTGCAAAAAACAGAGCTCTACTTGAGATGGGTAATAGAAAATTAAGAAAGCATTTTTATAACAATGATGAAGAATTTAGAAAACAGGAAGATCAAAAACAGAGTGTTATTGGTAATGCATTGTCTGGAGCTATAACCGGAAGTTTAGGAGGATTAAAAACAGGAGCAAAAGGAAAAGGAATGCTTGATATTATAAAAAATTCTGTTGTAGCTTCATCAAAAGCTGCACAAGCACACGAAAATTGGATAAATGCTGGTGGAGATAGTATGGGAGATAGGATTGTAAGTCAAATTCAAAGACAATTTGGTATTACAACAAGAGCTCAAGCAATAGAAAGAGGACTACAACTAATTGAAAATAATAAAAATGCAATAGCTAGAGAAAGACAAGAAAATGATAAAGAACTTCAAAATAGAGAAAGTGGTGTAAAACATGCTAAAGGGGCACTTGATGGAACGAGTAACTATAACAAAGGAAAAACTGTTGTTACAACAGAAAAAGATGCTAGTGGTAATATAGTAACTCAAAGTCATAATTATGCAGCCCAAGTAAGTCAAGTTGATACACAAGTTGACAAACTTAAGGAAATATTTGAAAAGCTTCCAGCTGGTGTGGCAGATAAAGCTTATCCAGTAAGTACCCAAAGTAAGTATATTGAAACGGTATTAATGTCTGCACTAAAAAATGTATCTCCAGACGCACGTGGAAAGATAGAAGGACTTATAGATAAATACGTAACAAATAGAGATAGTGTTAACGAAGATGTTCAGACAGTAATGAATAATGTAATTACTACTGTATCACAAGCAACTAATCAATCAAAAGCAGACTTTGCTGATATAATGGGTGTAAGTGCAATTACTAGTATGTTTATTAGAACACAAATTGAAGAAATAAATGCCATACCAGTAGGAAATAGAACAAGTGAGCAAACAGCAAGATTAACAGCGTTACAAGCTAACCTAAGTGCATATCCTGATGACCCATCTACCGAAATATCATATAGGGAATTAGTTGCAGATATAGGAAGAAATAGTGGATTATATGCAGATTGTCCGGAAACTGCTGATTTATCAAGAATAACTGATGAAATCAAATCGGACGGATATGCATCTCAAGAGCAATTAATGCAACTTAAAGATGCTATAAAGGCTATCAAGAAATTCCAAGAACGTCGTATTGCCGAAGGAAGAGTAATACAAACAAAATATGATGAAGACGTAAAAAATCTAAATATTGCTAAGGCAGAATTGGAAAGCAAGGCAAGAACATTTGCAGCACAAGCTGATGATAAATACGGAAAGTAAATAAGGAGGAAGATATGAGTGAATAACAGTTATTTAATTCCAGCAAACTCAAAAAAAGGAACTTTAATATTAAATATTTTTAGACAAGTAGATATATTAATATTTGGTACAGGAATATTAGTATCTTTGGTAATGCTAATATTCCTAAATACCAGCAATTTGCTTCTAGTTATATTATCGTGTTTGCCAGGAGCAATTACGGGGGTATTGGTGTTTCCAATACCAAATTATCATAATGTATTAGTAGTATTACAATGTATATTTGAATTTTATACAGAAAGACAAAAGTTTGAATGGAAAGGTTGGTGTTTTTATGAACGAATCGCAAACGAAGGCAAAAACACAAAAAAGTAATCCATCATCAAGATATACAGAAGACTGGGTTCCTGTGAAGTCAATAGCAAATGGTATGATAGTACTTGACAATAATATGAAAGTAACAGGTGTAAAGATAAGACCCCGAAATATATTTATATTAGACCAAGGAACACAAGATTCAACTATAATAGCATTAAAAAACTTTTATAATATGATAGATTTTGAGTTTTGGTTAATATCAGCAGACCGCCCTGTAGATATATCAGGATATCTTGCTAAACTTCAATTATTATATTCACAAACACCCAATCCTGCAATAAGAAAAATGATAATGCAAGATATTAATAAAGCCAATGATTTTATGGATAATAACGTAACTGATACAGAATACTATATATTCTTCAAAGATAAAAGCCCTGATATAATACAAAAACACCTAAGAACACTAATAACAGGACTAGCCAATTGTGGTTTACAAGCATCACAAACATCCAATCAAGATTTAAGAGTAGTATTAGATAACTTCCTAAATGGAGGAGTATCAACAGATTTTGGGACGGTGATAACACAATGAATTTCAAATCACAAATAGCTCCGAAAGGAATACAATTTAATAAATCAGATTTTGTAATAAGTGATAAATATGCAACAGTACTAACTGTAGTATCATATCCAAGAATGATAGGTCCAGGATATCTATCAAGTTTAACAAATCTTTCCGGTATTAAAATGGTAATAAAACACATTCCTGTACCATTTGCTGTACTTGCTAAAATGTTAAACAAAGAAATATCAGATTTAAAAACAAAATATCAAGAAGAAAAAGATAGAACAATACAAGAAAGAATTAGACAAGACGTAGAAAGCCTAGAATACTTTATTCAACAGTTTACAGCATCCCAATCTAAAACATTTGACTTTCAAATGCACATAATGATAACAGCAGATACAAAAGAAGAACTAGAAATGAAAAAAGTAACCCTAAAAAACTATATGGATGCAATGGAAATGAGAGCCATACCACTAATGTTTCAACAAGATAAAGTATTCAAGTCAATGTTACCAATATTTGAAAAACAACCAATAGAAATGCGTATAGGAACACCAATGCCATCTCCAACAATGGCAGCAATGTATCCATTCATATTTGATAGCATTAAAGATGAAGGATTATCTACATTACTAGGAGTAGACTTCTCAGGTGGAGTAGTACTCTTTAATCAATTCCTATATCAAGTAAGAAAAGAAAACAATAGAAATAATGCCAATATGATACTATTAGGTACTTCAGGAAGTGGTAAATCAACCGCTGCTAAACTAATACTAAGAAGTCATATAAGAAACGGTTACCAAATAGTAGCAGTAGATCCCGAAGGTGAAATATCAGAAATGACTACAATGTATGGTGGTGAAGTAGTAGACCTAGGTAAAGGTGGAGAATTCGGAATGGTTAACCCACTTGAAATAATAATGGATGCCGATGAAGAAGAAATAAGAAGTGGACTAGGTTATACCGTATTAACAAAAACATTACAAACTTTAAAAGCCTTTATGAAATACTATTCACCAGATATAGAGGAAGATGTTTTAACCCTATTTAGTGAGGTAGTACAAGATACTTATGCAAGATTCGGAATAAACTTTAATACCGACTTCTCTAAATTTACATCTCAAGATTTTCCAATATTTCAAGACGTATATGCTACTGTAGTAGGAAGACTAAATGCCATAACCGAAAAAACTCACGAGAGAGATGTATTAGAAAGACTAGAATTAAAAGTAAGACCCCTTGTAAGAGAATTAAAGTACTATTTCAACGGCCATACCTCAATAAACAGTTCATCAGACTTTATAGTCTTTAATATAAAAGAATTAATGAATTCCGATGTAAATGTTAGAAATGCCCTATTATTTAATGTCCTAAAATATGCTTGGGGATTATGTCTTAACCCTAATGTAAATACAGTTATGTCAGTAGATGAAGCACACGTATTACTCGGAGCTAAAAATGAATTAGGAGCAGAATTCTTAGCCCAAGTACAAAGAAGAGCTAGAAAGTACAACACAGGAACTATAATAATAACTCAACAACCAAGTGACTTTGTTGATGCCAATATCATAATGCACGGTAAAGCAATATTTGATAACGCTTCATATTACTTAGTTATGGGCTTAAAGAAACAAGCAGTTGAAGACTTATCAAAATTAATAGATTTAAACGATAATGAAAAAGAAAGTATAAAAAGATATAGCCAAGGAGACGCATTATTTGTCTGCGGTAGCAGAAGAATGCAAATAAACGTAGTAGTAACTGAAGAAGAATTAGATTCATTCGGAAGTGGTGGAGGATTATAATAAAATAATCCATAAGGAGGTGTATAATGGATAATAAAGAAGAAAACAAAAATCCCAATACTGGAGAAGAACAAAATCCAGAACAAACGGATCAAGAAAATAAAGACCCATTATCATCTCCCTTTTCCGGTGGAGATGAAAGATATAGAAGTAGAGGACTTGAATCAAAATCTCCTCTAGGAAGTGAGCAAGAAACATCACAGGGAATAGACCAACAGAATGTCCCAAGTGATAGTCATAAAATTAATGAAAGCAATGAAAAAACAGATTTGCAAGAACAAGATAATGATCCATTTATTAAAGGATATAACCCAAACGGTTACGGAAAAGGTTCACAACCAGATTATCAAAACTATCAGGGAAATAGGGACAATGCACTTAACAGAGAAAGACAAGCCGGCAATTCTTTTTTGAATAGAATGTCAAATATAAAAAGTGTAGCTAATAGAGCAAGGCAATTTAGAGATAATCCAGAAGAAGCAGCTAAGGATGTCGCTAAGGATACAGCACTAAAAGGAGCCAAAGCAATTTCAAAAGCAATACCTTTGCCAGTAAAAATTGGGATTATATGCATTGTTGGAGGTTTCTTATTTATGATAATGTTAGTGGCATTATTAGAAGATGAAGAAGAAAATACATCTGTTTCTAATGAAACAACATATACAGTAGGAAATGATAAATTTTGGTGGCCAGTAGCAGGAAGTGGCAATGTAACAATGGATACATCCGATCCAACCGACGTTGTTGTTTGTCCCAATTGCCATTTTATGCATCGATGGGGTAGGGACCACACAGGAGTAGATTTGCACGGTGGATCAAATATAATTGCAGCTATGGATGGAGTTGTTGTAGAGGCAAATGATGGCTGTGAAGTGGGAAATACATATTGTGGTCGAGAATGGGGAAATTTTGTTCAAATAAAACATAATAATGGTACATATACAGGTTATGCACACATGGTTAAAGGTTCCATAAAAGTAAAAACAGGCGATGAAGTAAAGCAAGGACAAGTACTTGGTAAAATGGGTACAACTGGTCATTCAACAGGTGTTCATCTACATTTTGAAATAAGAGTAGGAAAAAACATAAGAACATCAGCTGTAGACCCATTAACATATATTGATCCAAAAAATCCTAGACCTATTACCCAAAAGGCTACAATACCAGATGATGCAACAAATATTCAAAAAGTATGCCTTGTATTGAAATCTAATGGTTATCCCGATGAAGCAGTAGCTGGCATAATTGGAAATATGCAAAGAGAAAGTGGTATGAAAATAAATCCAGCAATTGTTAATCATATTAAATGTGTTGGAATTGTTCAATGGTGTGCAACACGTAAAACAGCATTACAAAGCACTTTCGGAAGTTCCTGGAGTAATATTGACAATCAAATTGATTATGTGATAAAAGAATTAAACTCAATGCCATCATTAAAAAAATACCTAATGGAAAAACATACACCTGGTGAGCATGCAGATAAATTCTGTAATGTGTATGAAATACCGGGAGTAACAGAATGTGCAAAATCATATAGAAGAGATTATGCTAATGGAGTGTATTCATTTGTTCAAAATGGCTGTAAGTGAGGTGAATAATGAAAAAGAATCAATATAAACCATTAATAATTATATTTATATTTTTTGCAATAGTTATTTTTATTGGATTATATTTTAATCATAAAGATAAATATAAATTTGAAAATAATTATAATCAATTGATAAATATTGAAGAATATAACACTTATTTTTCTGTTGCAAAAAACGTTGATTACTTTATCAATTCTACAAGAGATAAAAAAAAATTATATGCGTTATTAGATCAAAACTATAAAGATATTAACAGAATTACTACCAAAAACATATCAAAAAAAGTACCAACTTATCCCGAAGAAACTGGTATGAAGATAGATGAAATGAAGCAATGTATAAAAAATGACTATGCAAAAGTTATATATTTAGTAAAGGGACAGCTCATTCAATCTTCATATACATCATCAAAAATAATAAATGATAATTATAGTTTAATTGTAATTATAGATTATCAAAATTATTCAGTAGCATTTTATCCCGTGGATAATAAAGATGAAATAGACAGTATAAATAGAATAACAGATATTGATATTAAAAAGAATCGATATAATAGTTATTTAACATCAACAAATATGACCACAGAAAATATCTGCAGTTTATACTTAACTGACTATATAGAAAAACTTAGCAATAACATCACTAAAGCATACAACATAACCAATACAAACCAAAGCGAAGACGAATTTAAAACCTATATAAATAAAAATTTAGATAAAATAAATACAGCTATAAAATCTTGTGACTATGATCAAGATAACAAAATATATACCGTTTATGACTATAACGATAACCAATTTATATTCACAGAAACATCAGTAATGAATTATAGAGTTTCATTTACTTTAAAATAGAGTAGTAAAGAGTTAATTACTATTCTTTTTCTATTTGTAAAACATCCAAAATAACTTTACATTTTTATAAATATTGTGTTATAATATCTTTGACAAGATTAGAGGTGTTAATAAATGAAATTTAGAGCAGAACCTAAAGATTTAGCAATATTTGGATGTTTTTGTTTCTTTTTACTTTATATGTGTGCAATAGGAGTAGTTAATGTATCATCACTTGCAACAGAAGGAACATTTTCAGGATTACTTCCCTTTAAAGCTTTTACCCCTCGTTATTTAGGAAGTACCCTAACCCTATTTATAATGGCCTTAGTAGGGTCATTTATGGGTGTAAGTTCATATATATTTGATAGAGAAAAAGGATTTGGCTTTGCCTTAGGAAAGAAAGATAAAGGATATTCTAGATGGGCAAAAGATAGTGAAATAAAAAAAGAATTAGTAGAAGTAGATCCCAAAGCCTATAATGCCCCAGCTGGAGGATTACCACTTATAAATAATGGGAAAAAAATGTGGGTAGATAACGGTGAGGCCCATAATATAGTGGTAGGTTCTACCGGTTCCGGAAAAACACAAAGTGTAGTATTTCCCTTAGTTCAAAGCTTAGCAAAACACGAAGAATCAATGATAATTACTGACCCCAAAGGTGAAATATATGAAAATACCGGAAATATGTTAAAAGAAAGAGGTTACAATATAGTACTTTTGAACTTCCGTAACCCTCAAGCAGGAAATGCTTGGAACCCTTTGACATTACCCTACAGGTTGTACAAAGAAGGAAATTCTGATAAAGCCATAGAATTACTTGATGACTTAGCTCTTAATATACTATATGAGGAGAAAAGTAGTGGCGATCCATTCTGGGAAAAAAGTGGAGCCGATTATTTTTCAGGATTAGCTTTAGGTTTATTTGAAGATGCCGAAGAAGAACAAATAAACTTAAATAGTATAAACTTAATGTCAAGTTTAGGTGAAGAAAGATTTGGAGGACCAAACAACAATTACATCAAAGAATACTTTAATGCTAAAGACCCATCAAGACCAGCATACATAAACGCATCTGGAGTTGTATATACTGCCGAAGAAACAAAGCAAGGCGTTCTTGCAACCTTTAAACAAAAAGTAAAACTATTTTCTTCCCGTGATAACCTATCAGAAATGCTATCATATAGCGATTTCGATATGAAAGATATTGGAAGAAAGAAAACAGCCGTTTTCCTAATAGTTCAAGATGAGAAAAAAACACTTCATCCCCTTGCAACAATCTTTATAAAACAATGCTATGAAACATTAATAGATGTAGCCCAAGAAAATAAAGGACATCTCCCATATAGAACAAACTTCATTCTTGATGAGTTTGCCAATATGCCCCCACTAAAAGATGTAACCACAATGGTAACAGCAGCTCGTAGTAGACATATTAGATTTACATTCATAATCCAAAACTATGCCCAATTAACACAAGTGTATGGAAAAGAACAAGCCGATACCATAAAAGGTAACTGTAATATAATGTATCTAATAACAAGTGAATTACAAGCCCTTGAAGAAATAAGTAAAATGTGTGGAGAAGTAAAATCCAAAGAAAAAGATAAAACAGCATCTCAACCACTCGTTACAGTAAGTGATTTACAAAGACTAAAGATGTATGAAGCAATTATTATGCGTTTAAGACTAATGCCATACAAAACAAAATTAACCCCAGACTACAAAATGGATTGGGGAAAAACTTACGAAAAAGCAGGATACCCAAGTAGAGAAAAAAGACCAGTTGAATTATGGGATATTAGAGAATTCGTAAAGAATATGAAAAAAGAAAAAATGGAAAAAATGATGGCTGAAACAGGAATATCTGCACCACCATCATCATCAGGAAGTATATTTGATAACTTTATTCCTCCAACAATGACATCCAATATACCTTCCTCACCCCTTGATTTCTCCGATACTCCATCATCCCCATCAACACCAAGCTTTAATGTTGACGACTTAGTAAAGAGAATAGATGCTAAAATAGCCGAATTAGAAGAAGAAGAGAGAAGAGAAAAATTAGAACAAGAAAAAACGGAACAAATTATCCCTGAAGAACCAATAACTATTTCATCACCATCTCGAGTAGAGCCCGCAATAGCGATTCCATCATCCCCAGAACCCCAAACTAACCCCATAACTATGGAACAACCAATTAAAGATAAGTTAGATAAGCAACCATTAGAAGATATAACTAAGCCTGAAATAAGTAAGAGTGATGATGCATTCTTTGACGATTTCTTTTCCGATGAGTAATTAAATTACTCTTTTTCTTTATAACTTACTAGATATTCCACCCTACACCAAATAAATAAAAATAATAAAATGTAGTAAGGAGGGATATAATGATAAATAAAAATGCAGAAACAATAATTGATATAAGAGATAACTATACATACAATATGGGCCATATAAAAAACGCCATAAACATACCATACTACAAACTATTAGGTAACTATTCAAGATATTTAAATAAGAATCAAAAATACTATTTATATTGTGATTACGGTACTCAAAGTAATGAAATAAGTAATAGACTAAATCAATTTGGCTATAACACAGAAAGCATAGAAGGAGGATACTTAGAATACATAAATAAATATCAAAATAAACTTCAATAAAAGATATATTTATGATATACTTATAATAGATAAGGAGTGATCAAATGCTATACATAATAATAATAATACTTATAGTAATAAACACAATAATATCCATAATATCATTAACAAAAAACATAAGTGAAGGCAAAATAACCGAAAGACTAGGAAAACTAGAAACAAGCACTACCAAAAACCTTGCCGATTTCCGTTTAGAAATACTAAAAGGAATGACCGAGGACTTTGAAAGACAAAATGAAAAACTAGAAAAAAGATTAATAATGATTAACGAAAAAGTGAACGAAAGATTGGACGAAAATTTTAGCAAAACAAACAAAACATTCACCTCAGTATTAGAAAGACTTTCCAAAATAGATGAAGCCCAAAAGAAAATAGAAACCCTATCAACAGATATTGTCTCACTACAATCAATATTAACAGATAAAAAAAGTAGAGGAATATTTGGAGAAGTAAATCTAAAACACATATTAGTAAGCATTTTTGGTGAAAATAATAATAAAGTATATAGAATGCAATACACATTCCCAAATGGAACCATTTCTGATGCCGTAATGTTTGCCCCTGAACCATTAGGAACAGTAGCAATAGATTCCAAGTTTCCATTAGAAAATTATCAAATAATGGTTGATAAAAACAAACCCATAGAAATACGGCAAATTGCCGAAAAGAAATTTAAACAAGATGTAAAATATCATATAGACGCCATAAGTAGTAAATATATAATACCAAATATAACATCAGACCAAGCCATAATGTTTTTACCAGCTGAAGCCATATTTGCAGAACTAAATGCCTATCACACCGATATAATAGAGTATGCCCATAAGAAAAGGGTATGGATAACATCTCCAACCACCTTAATATCTACATTTACAATAATTCAAGTATTATTAAAAAATATTGAAAGAGATAAATACGCCAAAGTAATCCATCAAGAACTAAATAAATTAGGATTAGAATTTGCCCGTTATAAAGAAAGATGGGACAAATTATCTAGAAGCATTGAAACTGTAAGCAAAGATGCTCAAAACATAAATATAACTACAGATAAGATAACAAGAAGATTTGAAAGCATAAATAATGTTGAAACTGAAACCAAGGAATATTTACAATAATAAAAATACGTATCCAGAATATAATGAACTAGGAGGATTATGATACGTATTTTTTTCTTTATAATAGGATTTATTTTAATGACCCTTGGAATAACATATATAATACTTTATACAAATTATATAACATTAGGGTATAATTTCAAGGAGTATGTAAATCTTATAAGTAGTAAGTTAGAATGCTTATTAGCACCATTAGGTCTTATAATAATAATACTTACTATTTATATAAAAGGAGGCAAATCAAATGGAATATATCTATGATATATTATTAAATTATAATAAGGAATTTTACGAATTTTATGAATGGAAAAATAAAGATAATATAATTAATGTTCGTAAAATACCCTGTTTTAAAGTATCAGAAGATGTATATATAAAATTAAAATACAATATTGTGGTATTAGAAGAAAAGTTTGTTGAAATGATAAAAGGAAAAACAAGCTATTATACATCAAATAGAGGAAATAATAATTTGTGCATATTTACATCTAAAAAAGATGCCTTTGGTGCAATGATAGATAATAAAGGAAGAATAATACAAAGAAGTAGTTTATTACTTGAAGAAAGTGAAGAAATAATAGAGGAATTTGCCGATAAAAAGATTACAGTTATAAATATAATAAGAAATCAAAATAGTAAATGTACAAAAGTTGGAAGACTAGAAAGAGAAAGAAAACAAGAAATAAAGCAAAATATAAACAATGATAAATTAGGAATAGAAAAATTAAAATATATATTTTATGATTATTTTGAAGAAGAAGAAAACAACGATAAAATAATAAAACAAAAAATACTAAAAGAATTAAATAAACCTTGGAACAAAAAATTAAATAATATGTATAACACCATAAAATTAATATCCAAAATAAAAAATTAAGCAATTGCCTAATTTTTTTATTTATAATTGTCACAATACTCATCATATTTCTTTTTCATAACAGAATCAGAAAATTTAATATTAGCATCTTTTCTCATTTTAATTAAAGCCTTGTAGTATAAGTTAGAATCTTTCTTTTCAAGTTGCTTACCAATATCATCAATAACACTGTCTTTTACATCTTCAAGTTTAGGTTTAGCCTTTTGGTCTTTTCTATAAATAATATGATATCCATAAGAACTTTTTACAGGCTTTTTACTATAAGTGTTATTTTCAAGTGAAAGCATTTCCTTTAAATAAGCCTCATCTAAACTAGCATTATAAGCTTGATATCCAAGATCTTCTTCAGTGATTTTGTCTTTATATTCTTTAACAACATCATCCCAAGAAGTGCCATTATCTAGCTTTTTAATTATTTCTTCAGCAAGAGCCTTTGCATCATCATCAGATAAACCATCATCTTTAACCTCAACTAAAATATGTTTAGTATCAGTATCACCGTAAACACTGCTTTCATAATATGATTTAATATCGTCCTCAGAAATCAGTGTCTTAAGATATTCTTTATAATACTTTTGTCTACGATTATCCAAAGACAAATATTCTAAAAAGGCTTGCTTGTCTTTAAATCCATTATTACTAAGGAATTTTTCCTCATCATATCCATTTTGTTTATACATATTAAGCCAATATTCAGACGTTTCTTCAACCTCTGTTTTCATTTCATCAGTTTCTTCATATTTTTTATCTAAAATAGTTCTATCAATTTTATCAACAAGAAGTGAAATAGAATAACTGTCTTTCATAGTACTATATAAATCATCAGCTGTAATAACCTCTCCATCAAAACTAACAATAGGTTCAGTGCCATCTTTAAGTTTAGCAATTCTTTCTGGATAAACAATAAATAAGATAATTAAACCAAGTAATAAACCACCTGCAAACGCAATAATAACTTTTTTTCTTTCATCAATTTTTTCAACCTTAGCATAAAAACTATTTTTATTATGTTTGCTTTTATTCTTTTCCTTACTACTTTCCCTTTTGATATCTTCTTCTTTTACTGCATCCTTTTTTAACTTGTCCTTATCATTCATTTTTTTGTTAGGACTGTTTTTACTCATTTTTTAGTCTCCTTTCAATAATCACTATTATCATATCAAAAATTATCACGTGGTGTCAACTAAAATAGTTAAATATCACAAAAATATCATTTTTTTTCAATAAAAAAATAAAAACACTCACACATTTTTACCTTTTTCCATAAAATAATGTGAAAAGAAAAAAAGGAGGAGTGCATATTATGGGAAATTGTGGATCTTCTGCAGCTATTGTTTTAGTACTATTTATTTTACTAATAATCATACTAGGAGCTTGGATATAAATAAATAAGGAGGTGAAGAAATGACAACCAATAATTCTTGTGGATGTGGAAACGGATTTCTAATAGTTGTTGTTTTATACATTCTATTAGCAATAATCTTAGGTTCATGCTTTTTTGCATAAACAGGTGCTATCTATAAAATAGATAGCTCTTTCTATATTATTATCCCATAAAATACTTGCAATTTAAACCCAAGTTTATTATAATATATATAGAAAGAAGTGGTATAATGAAGAAAATATTAACAGGTTTACAACCAACTGGAGTTATTACCTTAGGTAACTATATAGGGTCAATTAAACAAATGGTAGAGAATCAAGATAAATATGATTCATATATGTTTGTAGCAGATATGCATGCAATAACAGTTCCTCAGGATCCAAAACTATTACACAAAAGAATAAGAGAACTATTAGCTCTTTATTTAGCTTGTGGTATAGATCCAACAAAAAACAAAATATTTTTACAATCAGAAAACGAATATCATGCCAATGTATCTTGGATGTTAGAATGCAACACATATTACGGTGAATTATCAAGGATGACTCAATTCAAAGATAAAAGCCTTAAAAATGTAAACTTTACAAGCGGTCTATTAACTTATCCAATTTTAATGGCTGCAGATATTTTAATATACGATATAGATTACGTTCCTGTCGGTAAAGACCAAAAACAACATGTCGAACTTGCTAGAGATATTGCCGAAAGATTTAATAAGAAGTACGGTGAAATCTTTAAAAAACCCGAAGCAATGATATCAGAAAATGTTAGACAAATAAACGATTTACAAGATCCAACAAAAAAAATGAGCAAATCATCTGAAAACACCAAAGGAACAATCTTTCTTCTTGATGATATCGAAGTTACCAAAAAGAAAATAATGTCTGCTACAACCGATAGCGAATCAATTATAAAATATGACCCTGAAAATAAACCAGGTATATCAAATTTAATAAACATATATATATCCCTAACAGGTAAGACAACTGAAGAAGTAGAAAAAAAATATAAAAATAAAAATTATGGCCAATTCAAAAAAGACTTAGCACGCATTGTCGAAACACAGATAAAAGAGATCCAAAACAAATATTATAAAATAATTGAAAACAATGAAATAGACAAAATCCTTGATGAAGGTATTACTTTTACAAGAAAAATAGCCAAAGAAAAGTATGAATTAATGAAACAAAAAATGGGGTTGTATAGATAATATGGATAAACTAATACCAGATATGTATCAAAAAAGCATTTACCATATAGATTATGAAAAACTAAAATCCGATGGTATAAAATGCTTACTTTTTGATTTAGATAATACGTGCGTGCCAACTAAAGAAAAAAATCCCAACAAAAAATTAATTGAACAGTTCGATAAATTAAAAGACTTAGGTTTTAAAGTAATAATCTTTTCCAATGCCGGAAAAAAAAGATTAAAACCATTTAAAAAAACTTTGGACGTAGACTGTTCATATTCAAGTAGAAAACCACTAAGAGGAAAATTCAATAAAATAATGAAGAAATTTGGCTATGATTTATCAGAAACAGCAATAATAGGGGATCAAATATTTACTGATATTTTAGGAGGCAACAAAGTTGGTATAAAAACAATTCTAATAAATCCAATGTCATCATACGACCTACCAATAACTAAAATATCAAGGATGCTCGAAAGAAAAGTAATGAAAAAAATGTCAAAAAAAGGAATACTAACGAAAGGCAAATACTATGAATAAAAAGTGTCAAGGATGCGGAATAATTTTACAAACGAAAGATCCAAACAAAGAAGGATATACAACGAATATAGAAAACAAAGTCTGTATCCGTTGCTTTCGTTTAAAAAATTATGGCGAATACAAAATTACCCAAAGAACAAATATAGACTACAAAAAAATATTATCAAAAATAACCGATGAAGATTTAGTAATATATGTTACCAGTATTTTAAATTTAGAAACAAAATACTTGCAGAATTTTAAAAATTGTATCTTAGTTGTAACAAAATTAGATATATTACCAAAATCATTAAAAGAAAATAAACTAAAAACAAAAATAGCCCTATTAAAAAAATATAACAATATTAAAGACATTATACTAGTAAGTAGCATTAATAATCACAACATAGATAATCTCTTTAATACAATAAAAAAATACAAAATAAAAAATAACTATTTTGTCGGAGCAACAAACTCTGGAAAAAGCACTCTTATAAATAAATTAATAAATAATTATACTGACAAAAACATAATCGTAACAACAAGTGCCTATCCATCTACTACATTAGATACAATAAATATTGAATTAGAAGGAATAAATATTATAGACACTCCAGGACTTTTAAATGAAGGTAGTGTCATTAACAAAATCACCGAAAAACAAATAAAAACAATCAATCCCAAAAAAGAAATAAAACCCCGAACCTATCAAATAAAAAAAGAAGGAACCCTTGTAATAGATGATATAGCTAGAATAAACTATAAAACCAGTGAGGGCAGTATGATTATCTATATAGCAAATGAAGTACCAATAATAAGAGTAGGGGAGACCAATCCCAGATTAAAAAATTATCCCCCCAAAAAAATATCCATAAAAAAAGGTGAAGACTTAGTAATAGAAGACCTCTGTTTCATAAAATTCACTCAAAATACCGAATTAAATATTAATATTGATAAAGAAATAAAAATTCAAACAAGAAAAACAATAATATAGGAGGAATAAATGGAATATCAAAATTATGTAATATACTTATTTGTCTGCCTTGCATTAAGTTTTGCTGTTGGATTAGAAAGACAATATCGAAGAAGATTTATAGGTTTAAGAACAACAATATTAGTAGCACTAGGATCATACTTATATGTAAGTACATCATTCCTAATAACAAATGGAGAAGTAGATATGACTAGAATTGCTGCCCAAGTAGTAAGTGGAATGGGTTTCCTAGGAGCCGGAGTAATAATCAAAGACGGAGTCAAAGTAAGAGGCTTAACAACTGCTGCTACATTATGGTGTGATGCAGCAATCGGTGTTCTATGTGCAGGAGGTTTTATAAAAGAAGCCGTAGCCGGAACCTTTGCTATCCTATTTGCAAATGTAATTCTAAGATATATAAATAGTATAGTAAATAAACAAGCCGAAAATCACCATATCACCGAAAAATACAATATCCAAATAACAGGCCCTAAGGACCAAATCCGAGAAATAAAAACATATATGGAACAATTCTATACCAAAGAAAACATAACAGTTTTAAAGATGAATGAAACAAACAATAAACAAACAGAACTAATATATGAAATAAACATAATCAAAAATAAAAGCAAAAAATTAGAAAAACAAATATCAAGCATAAACACCAATTACAAAATAGAAAACATAAGCCTAAGTAAACAAACCGAAGAAGAAAACGAAGATGATGAAGAATTATAAAAATACGTTTATCAAGAAATAATCTATCAAAACGTATTTTTTTTATTTATAAAGTTCCCTTTTAAAAAGATCAATATTATTATTCATAACCGTCAAATAACTTTCATTAGAGTTAGTAACTCCTCCATCAATACTCCTCATAGTATTAATAGTAACAAGTTCAGCCCCATAATCCTTAATAAGCTCATTAACCGTATCATTAGAAGAAGTACCACTAGAATAAATATATTTAACCTTTCCACTTTCTAATAACTTCTTAACCTCATTAATAGTAGGAGTAGTAAGACTATCATTATCCTCCAAAGAAATAATATTCAAATCATACTTCTCTAAAAACTTAAATACATCATTATCAACCACTATAGTGTCATAAGCCGAATACTTAACCATTTCCTTAAAACTAGCATCTAAACTAGATAATTCATATTGCAGTTTTTCAAAATTAGTATCAATACTTTGTGTAAGATAAGGATTAGTAATATACTCAGCTAAGCCATTCTTAACATTTTTAGCCATCATAAGATAATTATAAGGATTAAGCCAAAGCTGTTCCACCCCATCCTCATAATTCATACCCATACCAACATCAATCATTTTAAGCTGATGATTTCTATTGATCATTTCCACTGCATAATCTCTCTCATTATCTAAACTATTAAAAACAAACAAATCACTTCTACTATACTCATTAAGTTTCTTCTCACTAAGCTTATAATCATCAATATTAACCCCATTAGGGTAAATACTATAAACATTAGCATTATCCCCATATAAATACTTTATCAAGTAATTAATAGGATAAATTGTCGTATAAATATCAATATTTTCCATCATATCCTTTTTTAAAAAATTACATCCACTAAGACAAATAACAACCACAAATCCCAACATATATTTAATCAATTTTCTCATTTTTTACCCTCTTTTCCGGTACCGGATCATAACCATACTCCCCAAAAGGATGACATTTAAGAATCCTCTTCAAACTAATTACACTTCCCCTAAACGCTCCAAACCTTTCTATCGCGGTAAGAGCATATAAAGAGCATGAAGGTGTAAATCGGCAATAACTATGAAATTTCCCCGGTATCTTTCTATATAATAAAATAATTCTAATAAGTAACTTTTTCATACTATCACATATATTATTTTACATTAATTTTAGAACTTTGTAAATAAGTATTTATAAAATTCAAAAAAAATGTTATAATGTAGTAGGGCGATAATAATGAAAATATTCAAAAAACTAAAAATAGAACCAGAAAATATCAATTTATACTATAAAGCATTTACACACACATCATTTAGCAACGAAAATCCATCTTATGAAAGTTATGAAAGATTAGAGTTCCTCGGAGATGCAGTACTCGAATTAATAGTAAGTGAATACTTGTATAAGGAAAGACACCTTGAAGAAGGAGAAATGACAAAAAAAAGAGCCAGTTTGGTATGTGAAAACGCACTTGCACGCTTTGCATCAGATCTAAAATTTGCCGAAGATATCAAACTAGGAAGTGGCGAAATATCCGCTAATAATACTATTTTAGCCGATGTATTTGAAGCCTTCATAGCAGCTCTTTACCTAGATAAAGGCTATGATTATACTAGAGAAATAGTCCTATCAATCATTGTTAAATACGATAAACAAGGCATAGATTTCCTTAAAGATTATAAATCAACACTTCAAGAACTGGTCCAAACCGACAAAAAAAGTGTCCATTACTCTATTGTTAATGAGAAAGGACCAGCCCACAATAAGACATTTACTTGCGAAGTAAAAGTAGGTAATATCGTGATGGGAAGAGGCGTAGGAAGTAGTAAAAAAGCCGCTGAACAGGAAGCTGCCCGCGTTGCCTTAGCCAAGTGTGCTAAACACAAATAGAGGAAATTTATCCTTTATTTTTTTATTTGGTCGGCTATTTCCAAAAAGAAATATGTAGTAGAAAATACTCATAATTTATGCCAAAATTAATCTAAGCCGAACGCAAATACATAGTTAATTTTAGGAATTATAAATTACATTTTTAATAAATTATCCACAAATTACTTGTATAACCCTACCTAGTAACCTCAAAAAAAACTCAAAATCACAAAATATTACCAATAAATAAAGTAAAATATCGTTCCAAAATTACAATTTAAAACTCCCAAAATTTATTTTTTAAGCCACCTTTATGGCTTTTTTTATTTATAAATTATACATAATTTTTATATATTTAACCCCCAAAAAATCTCTCAAAAATGCCAAAAAATATCTAAATTTAAATTTACAAGCATTATTAAAAATCATTTATTTGTCAAAAAAATAACTTTAAAATCATACTAATTCAAATATAATTTACACCCCAAAACTACATTTATTTCATTTAAAATCCTCCCCAAAAATCACCCAAAAAGTACTCTAAATTATCCAAATTAAAAAAATATAAAAAAATCACGATGTTACCTACACGGTAACAAATTTGACACTTTTAAGTGTAAAGTTTTAAAAAAAATGAAGAAATTTAGCCTCCGAGGGGGGAATTTTTGAATTTTTTGGGAATAATAATAATAGAGGAGGTCGGAAGGATGAAAAAAAATCAAATCGTATTACAAGAAGGTAACAAAGATTGTGGTAGTGCTTGTTTGTTATCAATAATCAGATACTATGGTGGAGACTATCCATTAGAAAAATTAGTGGAACTAACAAACACAACAAAAGAAGGGACAAGCTTTTATGAATTAAAATACGCATCTCAAGAACTTGGACTTATAGCAAACGGCTACAAAATAGAAACCATATCCCAAATGTCAAAAATAGACAAGCCCATATTAGCCCAAGTAAATATCAAAGGCTATATGCACTTTGTAGTTGTTTACAAAATTCAAAATAACAAATGCACAATAATGGATCCCGCCAAAGGTAAGGATATTGTACCCATTGAAAAATTTAACACAATATTCACAGGAAATATCCTTTTAATCGAACCATACAAAAAACTAGAAATCCATAAAAGCGATAACTATATCAAAAATATTATTGTACTGTTATTCATCAAAAATAAAAAACTAATTAAAAACCTAATTTTACTGTCATTAATCTCTACAGCCCTTACTTGCTTATATAGTTTTTATTTCAAAATAGCAATAGATAATATAGCTTTAACCCATAACCTAAAATTAATTGCCCTTATATTTTTCATAATAATGCTAATAAAAGAAACAACCGGATATTTTAGAAATAAACTTCTAATATATCTAAATCAAAAAGTCGATTTATCCATCTTTTTAGAAACATATAACAAAATCCTTTCACTTCCTTATAATTATTATAAGACAAAATCAACCGGAGAAGTAATATCAAGAGTTAACGATTTAGGAGAAATAAAAAATTTCCTTAGCAAAATTCTTGTCGTAATATTCTTAGATATCCTCATAACCATAAGTGGTGGAATAATCTTATACATAATTAGCCCCAAACTATTTTTATACCTTATATTAGTAGTATTAGCATACATTCTGATATATAAAATATTTAAGCAAAGTATAAAAAAGTTAACAACAATATGCCAAGAAAAAACAGCTAAGGTCAATTCCCTATTAGTCGAAACCATATCCGGTTTTGAAAGTATAAAAGAATTAAACTATCATCAAGGCATAGAAAAAAAGATGGAAAAAACTTATATAGATGCTCTAGAAAAAACAGTGGCATTAGACAAAATATCTAATATAGAAGCATTTATAAAGAACATAGTAACAGAGACAGGCCTTTTATTAGTAATGTTTCTAGGATGTAGTCAAATATTAGAAGGAAATTTAACTCTAGGTAGCCTCATAACCTTCAATTCCCTATTAGTATATTTCCTTTCCCCTGTCAGAAATATAGTAGATACCAGTAAAGAATACTTTTACGTAGCATCAAGTATAAAAAGAGCTAATAACTTTTTAAACGTAGAACCAGAAAAACTAAACGAAGAAACAAATTTAATCCCGCAAGGAGATATTAATATCCAAAATTTAACATTTAAATACAGTAGAACTACGGAAGTATTAAAAAACATTAATCTAAATATAAAATCAGGAGAAAAAACACTAATAATGGGAACTTCAGGCACCGGAAAGTCAACTCTTTTAAAAATAATCTATGCCTACTACAAAATAAAACGAGGAACTATCAAAATAGGCAATATAGATATAAACGACTACGAAACCCAAGATATAAGAAAAAACATTGGTTATATATCTCAAAATGAAACCCTCTTTACAGATACCATAAAAAACAATATCATTCTAGATAGAAATATAAATCAAAAAAAATTTCTTGATATATGTAAAATAACAGGGGTAGAAGAGATAGTCCAAGATATGCCATTAGGTTATGATACACCATTAGAAGAAGGCGGAGTTAATATATCAGGAGGTCAAAGACAACGAATAATATTAGCCCGTATGATCCTAAAAGAATGCCAAATTCTAATGATAGATGAAGCACTAAATCAACTAGATATAAATGCCGAAAGAAAAATACTAAAAAAATTATTTAAGTTCTATCAAGCAAAGACAATAATAGTAATTTCACATCGAAAAGACAATATGGATTTATATGATAAAGTCGTAAAAATAGAAAATGGCCAAATAGTAGAGGAATTAACAAGAAATAATCAGGAGGAAATATTATGCAAAAAGAAATAATAATACAAAATTCTTACAACAATATTATGAACACATACAAAAAAATACTACTCATATTAGTATTAGTTCTAATAACAATAATAATAACAATACCCTTTAAAAAAAATAAAACCATAATGTCCATTTATAAAGATAGAAAATTAGTCATAGAAACCTCATCTCCTAGTGAAATAATGTCAAATAACTATCTGTACATAAATAATATAAAATGTAAATATACTATAGATTCCATTCTTGAAAAACAAATAATTTTACAAATTAGCAATCCATTACAAAGTTTTTCTGAAAATGAAACCATAAAATTAGTACTACCAATCGAAGAAAAGCCCATCATTAAATACCTATACGATTACATAAGGAGGACAAAATGATAAATATTACAAATGAAGAATTAAAAAAAATATCAGGAGGATGTAACTGGAGGAGAATAGTGGTGTTACTAAGATACCTTTGTAGATTTATATAAAAATATGACGGTATTACTAAACCAAACTATACATAAATAAAGTATAGTTACCCATTAAAGAAAGGAGTTGTTAATATGATAACACTAAATAATGAAGAATTAAACTACGTAAAAGGAGGAGGCTGGGCCCTAGCCGCAAGTATAATAGCCGGAATAATTTGGCTTGGTGGCCTTTTCGTAGGATATACAACAAGAGGATAGAAATAATAAAAATCAATTAAAGAAAGGAGAAAAAATATGAGAGAATTAGAAGTAAGAGAGTTAAAAAACATTTCCGGAGGATGGTCTTTAAGTGCGGCCTTTATTAATGCAGCCGTAGCAGCAGGTAAATCAATATACAATTTTGGAAGAGTAATTGGTAGCACAATAAGAGGCCTTGTAAACGGAACATACACATTCTATTAATAAACCAAAGACATTGAACCCACATTCAATGTCTTTCTCCTATATAACATCACGGTATCCATCATCATTATTATGATTATGATTACTATTATTACCATTATCATTTTTGCTATCTTCATCCCTACCCATAGTGTGAGCAGCATTAATTTCATCATCAACTTCAATTAATTTAAGCACTTCTTCAAAAGAAGTAAATCCAGCAATAACCTTATATAAACCATCTTGAAGCAAAGTAATAACATCTCTATTATAAACAAGTTTACGCAATTCCTTTTTCGGAAGGCCACTACTAATAGCATCTCTAATCTCTTGATTAATAAGCAAAACCTCTTGAACAGCAATACGTCCCCTATATCCCTTGGAACAATTACTACAACCAACCGGAGTATAAATCTTTTCTACATTTTTTCCCAGAACATCTCTAAAAAGCTTCTTTTCATAATCATTAGTTTCTCTAACCTTTTTACACTTATCGCAAAGTTTTCTAGCAAGCTTCTGGGAAACAATTCCCGTAAGGGCACTTGCCAAAAGATACCTTTCAACATCCATATCAATAAGCCTTTCAATAGTATTAAGAGAATTATTAGTATGCAGTGTAGACAAAACAAGGTGTCCCGTAATAGAAGCCCTAACCGCAATCTGAGCAGTCTCACTATCCCTTATCTCACCAATCATAATAACATTAGGGTCCTCTCTAAGAATACTCCTAAGAACAGTAGCAAAGTCAAGCCCAATTTCACTATTAACCTGTACCTGATTAATCCCCTCAATATCCATCTCAACAGGATCTTCAACCGTAATCAAATTAGCTCCCTTAACATTAAGCTTCTTCAAAAAAGAATATACCGTAGTAGATTTACCACTACCAGTTGCTCCTGTAACCAAAATGATACCATTCGGAGCACTTATCATTTTCATAATCTTTTTATAATTAATCTCATTAAAAAACAAATACTCAAGACCCTGCATACTACGTGAATAATCCAAGATACGAATAACAATCTTTTCACCCTTTTTCGTAGGAAGAGTAGCAACACGCATATCAAGATCCATACCATTAAGCTTAGTTTTAATTGCTCCATCCTGAGGAAGTCTCGTTTCCGTTATATTCATTCCCGATAAAATTTTAATCCTAGTCATTATATTTTGTTTAACCTCTTCAGGAATATTAGCATAATCATCCAAAATACCATCTACCCTAAGCCTTACCCTAAGAACCGTATCCGTAGGATCAAAATGAATATCACTAGCCCCCATTTTAACAGAGTCAATAATAATACCATTCACTGCATCAACAACAGGAGTCGTTAAAAAATTGATAGTACACTTCATAAGCCACCTCTATCCCTTTATTCTCTATTTATATTATAAACTACTTTATAAAATTTTACAAGCACAAAAATACAATTCGACATTATTTACACAAATTTACATATATAATCAAAATGGTGATAAAAATGAAAAATAAAATAATAAAAATAATATTCCCAATACTTTTATCAATTATATTAGGAGCACTATCAGGAAAAATAGTTAGCAAAATATATGCCGAAAAAACCACAGATACATTAAATAGTGTCGCTCTATATATAATTGAAGAAGGAACTTACAATGACGAAAGCAATTTACGTCTTACAGGTAATACCATAGATTATGCATATTATAAAGAGGATGACAAATACAAAAAAATAATAGGAATAACACAAGATGAAGAAAATGTAGCCAAAATAATAAATACTTACAACATTGATGGGGAAGTGTCAAAATATTTACTAACCAATAAAGAAATTGCCAGCAAAATTACCACTTATGACATATTACTAAAAACAGCAACTTCTGAAGATGAAATAAAACAAATAGTAACAGAGACACTAAAATACTATAAAGATAAAAATTTAAAATTAATAAAAGTCGATTAATTACACTTTAGGGGGGCACTATCGTGGGCAAAAACAGAATACTTACCATAATACTATTTATAATTCTACTAAATATAGAAACAATTATAATAGTAAATACAAAACCAGGTTTAATACCAAAAATATCCCAATGCCATTATATAACAGAAACAATTCCATATAAGTATATGATTGAAAAAGGAATATCATATCAAACAACCAGTAAAATCCTAACTACTACCACTTTTATTAATTATTATCAAGAAACAATCATAAAAGAAAAAAACTTAGAAGCAATCCCAATAGCAAAAACTATTAATAATATTAATAAAGAGTTAGAAAGTGATAATCAAAAAATATCTTCCTCTAAAATTAAAGAATTAATAAATAATTTTACAAATAAAGACCAAATAAAAAAAATAAATAATTATAAAAAACAAAATAAATTAATAAAAATATCAAGGATGACTAGTAAACAAAACATAAAAATATTAGCTATACTATTACTAATAATAGTAATCATAATGTACAAGACAAATAATAAGAAAACATATAAAGAACTAATAAAAAGCATAAAATTAACAACCATATCATTAATAATAATATTAATATTTTTTCTTTTTTTTCAAATTTTTTATCAAAATAATCAAAATATAGTATATAATATATTACGGGAAACGTTAAATTCACTATTTGTTCCAATAATAAAAACAATAAGTATAAACATATTAATAATTACCATTATAAACAAATTAGGAAAAGTACCAAGAAAGAAGGAAAAAGTATGGAAATAAATTCACCAGAAGAACTATATGATTTAGTTAGTCAAACAGAATATGGTTGGCTTGATAGTGATGGACAAAAACATTACAAATTAGAAATGGAGAAGTATCAAGAAAAATATATATTGCAAACACCCGAAGAAGTAGAAAAAAATAAAATCGGTATATGTTGGGATCAAGTAGAATTAGAAAGATATTATTTAGAAAGAATGGGTATAAAATGTGAAAGTTATATAATATATTATGCCGGAAAAAGAAAAGATAGAGTTCATACATTTTTAACATATAACAAGGATAATTATACATATTGGTTTGAACATGCTTGGAAAAATCACAAAGGAATTCATAAGTATAAAAATAATGAAGAAATTTTAGCCGATGTGAAAAGAATTTTTATAGATGAGGAACTAAATAATAATTATGAAGAAAAAAGACTACATATTTACAATTACGCAAAGCCTAAGCCACACGTAAATCATTATAATTTTTTAAAATATTGTCAAAAATTTAGAGATATGGATTAAGAAACATAAATTACTAGAGTTATAGAATGACAAAGTGAAACAGTGATGGACAAATTATAAGAAATTTTAATGAATATAGCTATAGATAATAAAGTAAAAAAAGAAATATAGCTATAAGATGACAAAGCGATAAAATATAAGAAAAAAATGATGGAACGATAAAATCCAAAAATAAGATAAGATAATCGATAATTTAAGGCACTTCATTTTTGAAAAGTAATAAATAAAATTTTTGTTTTAGGAGTCGTTCAAAAAGGTAGGATTATTTATCTATCTTCCTGAATGATTGGATAAACTGTACCGAAAAAAATCAAAAAGGTTACTTCCCAAAGCAACGGACAATAATAAACATCTAGTAACTATAGTGTTCATTAAAAATAAAGTATAGTACAAAAAGCCAAGTGGCACTAATAAATATCAAGTAAATTATAGTCTCAAAGCAAAAGAAAAACATATTCTCAAAGTAAAAGAAAAACATATTCTCAAAGCAAAGGGAACTAACTATTAATGTTACAAATTTTTATATTTAAGTATTATCAAAGTAAAAAGAAATAGATATTTTAAAAGCAATGTAAACTATCTTTTTAACGCGACCATTAATATTGAAAAAGTTACTATTCACTTTTTAGGCTGTGAATAGTAATGAATAGTTACAAAAAAATCAAAAATTTTCAAAAAAAGTGTTGACATGTGACGAAAAATAGAGTATTATTAGATTACGTCAAACGAAAAAGACCGAAAAATAAGGAATCGTAACAAGTTTGATGTAGAAAGTAATTAAAAAAAATCAAAAAACTTCAAAAAAACACTTGACATTAAAAATAAAAAATGATATATTAATTACTGTGTCCGAAAGAAAGGACAAAAAAAGAGAATTTAGTTCTTTGAAAACTGAGCAAAACGTCAATTTGAGTAGCAGTGATTAACTTTTTAAAATATTTTTTTGGAGAGTTTGATCCTGGCTCAGGATGAACGCTGGCGGCATGCCTAAGACATGCAAGTCGAACGAGGTGGCCTTTTGAAAGTTGCGTGCTTGCACAAAACTGGATAGAGATAACCACCTAGTGGCAGACGGGTGAGTAACACGTAGGTGACCTACCATAAAGTTGGGGATAACAGTTGGAAACGATTGCTAATACCGAATAAGATATAATAGTCAATATTATATTGAAAGGAGCCTTTAAAGCTTCGCTTAATGATGGGCCTGCGGCGTATTAACTAGTTGGTGAGGTAATGGCTTACCAAGGTGACGATGCGTAGCCGAACTGAGAGGTTGATCGGCCACATTGGGACTGAGACACGGCCCAAACTCCTTCGGTAGACAGCAGTTATGAATATTCGTCAATGTAGGAAACTCTGAACGAGC
>JABLTL010032201.1_pt1 | contig 73732 bp, 65 predicted proteins | sample 7160151 | NCBI WGS metagenome assembly JABLTL01 (sample SAMN14651223, study PRJNA627086) | human gut metagenome | isolation source: feces | host: Homo sapiens | reverse complement strand
TGCCCCTATTGCCTTCGGCACTTCCCCCGAAGGGGGAAGCAAGACGTTACGTAGCTAACGATTTCCTTAACTTAATGGCATTACCCGAAGGGGGAAGCAAGTCATTACGGCGCTAACAATTTCCTTAACTTAACAGCATTACCCTTAGAACCTCATCTCCGGATACACCTGACCGGCCATGCAGCGGATGGCTTTGGGGTAGTCGATGCCGGGGCTTGAGAGGAAGAGGTTTTGCGGGAGAAAGTAGACACGGCCTTCTTTGACGGCCCGCAGCTCCTGCCAGGCGGGCTGGTTTAGAAGGGATTCTTCAAAGACTTTTTTCTCCTGCCCTGGTGTGACCATGGTAGTCAAGAAAAGGATATCCGGGTCCTTCTTCATCAGGTCTTCCATGCTGAAGGGCATCATGTGCATCTCGGAGGCGCCTTCTTTGGCAAAGACATTTTGGAAATGGAGAATTTTTGCGGTCTCTGTCGCGATCGTTCCTTCTTTCGCAAACATCACGGCGTGCGCCGCGCCAAAGATGACGGCGCAGGTCATGCCCTTGTCCGGCACCTTTTGAGACAGTGCGTCGATTTCCTTTTGGAACTCTTTCGAGGCCTTCGCACCTTCTTCTGTGTGTCCGGAGACATCCCCCATGATTTCTATCGCTTGCGCCACTTCTTCTTTCGTCGAAATCGATAGCAGCACAAGAGGAATGTGATTCGCTTCTAGTGACGATGCCAGCGGATTGTGCAAGCCTTTAAGGCCAATGACAAGATCCGGCTTTTCTCCAATGAGTTTCTCCATATTGATCTGATAGGAGTAGCCGAGATTCACTTTTCCCTTCGCGTAGTCCGGCGCGTCCAGCGAGGGCGAGCTGCCATAGGCCACGAAATCTCCGCCCGCGGCGTGCATGATATTGAGAAACGCCGGGGAGAGCAGCACAATTTTTTCCGGCTTCTTCGTGAGGACGATTTCCTTTCCCGTCGTGTCATGAAGCGAGTAAAACGCCGCAGGCGGAGGCGGCGTGGCTTCCTTGCCGCAGCCCGCTGAAAGGAGGCAAAGTCCTGCCAAAAGGCCAATCAGAAATGGTTTCATTTCTTTGCCCTCTTAGAATTTGTGCTCCCAGCCGATGGACCAGAAGCGGCCGTCCAAGTCGCAGTCCTCATCTTTCTTATCAAAGATGTTTTGTACGCTGCCATAGACGCGGGTGTCTTTATTCACCTTGCGAGTCAGTGAGAAATTCGTCAAACTGTAGGATTTCTTGACGCTTTCGCCGTGCTCCCATGCCTTTCCGGTGACGAATTTATAGTCGAGCTGATTCCACAGCACCGCGCTCCATCCGGTGTCTTTGTGATCATCATAAATCAGCTGATAAATCTGTGACAGTCTTGCGCGCTGCGTCAGATCTTTCCCAGCGCTCGTGTCTTTTGCGTCGAGAAGTGTCGAGGTCACTTTGAATTCGAGGGTATCATTGAAGCGATACCCCAAGGTATTTTCCAATCCCTTGATGCGCGCTTTATTGACATTTTCATAGCGATGGAGATTGTGTCCATTGCTGTCTTTCCCTTTGGGGATACTTGCAATCAAATTGTCGACATCATTATCGAAATAGGTCAAAGAGCCGTAGCCTTTCCCAAATTCCGCTTCGACGCCCAAGTCCCAGCTCTTCGATTTCTCCGGCTTCAAGTTTGGATTTCCTGTAAGATGGACCCAATTCCCGCGTCCCATTTCCATGTCAAGATCATAGTAAAGCTGCGACACGGACGGGGCCTTGAAGCCGTCACCGTAGTTGGCTTTGATGCGGAAATGGTCCGTCGCATTGTACGTCACGCCAATTTTCGGAGAGGTGTGACTGCCATACGCACTATGATGGTCGTAGCGGATGGCCGGTACAATGAACCATTTCCCGTACTCGATTTCATCCTGCAAGTAGGCGGCGTAGGAGCTTAGCGTCTTTTCAGAAGAGGACTTGGTCTTGCCATTCTCTGTGATATTATGCACACCATCCCCATTTTTGCCAAGACCCGTGCCGGCGACTTTATCTTTCACATACTCCGCGCCAAAGGTCACGCGGTGATGATCATTGACACGAAGGCTATCTCTCCCTTCGATGGCCCACATATTATGCTCATCATGATTGAAATCATACGTATTCTTCTTCTGCAACAAATAATTAAACATCCCCTCCATCCCTGCCGGAGGAATAGAACCTAAGACTTTCGTGTTTGATGTGGTACTCCAATTAAATTTACTCATGTAGGCTTGAATCTGCCAGTCATTTTTATCCGTTTTGCCATTCCAGCTGATACCGTAGTTTTTCTGTTTAAACGCTTTGCTTCCTGTCCCCTCAAGCATGGCCTGCCCACTTAATGACATTTTCCCACTAGAAGTCGTTAGCGTAATCGGCTTCATTGTCGGCGTCCCCGTATCCGTCTTTAAGTGCTGACTATAGTAATCCATGTACGCATTGACATAGCTATGATCATTCACATAGTAATTGAGGGATGCATTATAGGTCTGCGCCGTCCCATAGGGGTCGGACTCCGTCGCCGTATCGGGCATGCTGCGGTTGATTTTATTAAAGCGGGCGTCAAAAGTCATGGAGAAATTTCCGATGCGCCCAGTGTCGGCATGCCACCAGTGGCTCGTGTCTTCGGAGGTGTGTTCAAGGCCGGTCAAAAGGGTCTGCTCTTTTGACGGTTTCGTGATGATATTCAAAACGCCGCCCATGGCTTCCGAGCCATACAGAGCAGACGAAGGACCGCGAACGATTTCAATTTTTTCCACATCGTTGATATTGATGCGATCAAGCGACATCGCATTGCCCAGTCCGTTGGCATCAGCTTCATTGGAAATACGACGCCCATTCACCATGACGAGGGAGTGCTTCGTTTCCATCCCGCGGATGATGATATCATGCCCGCCGCCACGGACTTTGGATTTCTGGAAAATATTTGCATACATAGAGAGAGCATTCCGTACGCTCGTTGCTCCGCCCCGTTTGATATCCTCCTGTGTGATGACCTGCGTCGAGGCTGGGACTTTCTTTACATCGTTTTCCGTACGCGTCGCGGTGACGACGACTTCATCAAAGGAGTAGACGGGCAGCTCTTCGGCCTGTGCCGTTACCCCCCCCATGACAAAAACGGTGATGGCTGCCAGCAGCGCTTTTCTTTGTGCGGTTTTGGTCTTGTTCATAGGATTTCCTCATTTCCTGACAATAAAAAATAGACCGCCGAGGTCCTTTCCGTTTTCCCTTCCGCAAAGGACCCTTGACATTGGTAGTGTATCACATTTTCTTGAAAATTCAAAGAAATATCAATTTGTTATTTATTCTACTTTAATACATTGCACGCGGTTCCCGATTTTTTATTGGTTGGTGCTTGTTACCATCACCCAATAAAAAATCCCCTATCCTGTTGGAATTCAGAGGAACAGGATAGGGGGATGTCCCACTTCCTAAGGAAGTGAGGGGGGACAACGATATGGATACCGGAGATGCTTTCGCACTCCTTCGAGAAAAAATACAGTGGCTAGGGATTAGGGATTAGGGATTAGGATAGCTCCCATCCCGATTCCCCATTCTATCCAGCGGCGCTTCATCAATAGCGCGTCGCACCACCATTTCTCATTTCTAGTTTCACATTTCTCATTACGATGCTAGATCTTCGCATGTTCACCAGCGGTGACGCCGGCTTTCTTTTCTGCCTTTTCTTTTTCAAGGACGATCTGGAAGCGTTCTACTTCTTCCTTGATGACAGGCGAGAGGATGAGCAGGGAGATCAGGTTCGGGATCGCCATGAGAGCATTGGCGATATCGGAAAGGTTCCACACCAGATCGAGGGTCTGGGTAGCGCCTACATAAACGACCAGGGAGAAGATCACGCGGTAGACCATGTTGTATTTATGAGTGCCAAAGAGGTATTCCCAAGCCTTTTCACCGTGATATTCCCAGCCGAGGATGGTGGAGAAGGCGAAGAGGATGATGCCGATAGCGACGATCAGAGCGCCGATCTCACCGATATTGGTGGAGAAGGCAGCCATGGTGAGTTCTACGCCTTTCAGAGGCTTGCCATCAGCGCCGGTCATGCCGAGGACGCCGGAAGCTGCGATGGTGATGCCGGTGATGGAGCAGACTACGATGGTATCCCAGAAGGTACCGGTCATGTTGATGTAGCCCTGACGGACCGGATCATCAGTGGTAGCCGCTGCTGCGGTGATAGCGGCAGAGCCCATGCCGGCTTCATTGGAGAAGCAGCCGCGAGCGACACCGAAACGGACTGCATTCATGACAGAAGCGGTGATGCCGCCGAGGACGCCGCCGCCGACTGCCTGTGGATCGAAGGCCATCATGAAAATGAGATAGAGACCATGTGGAATGTTCTGGATATTGAGGATGATGCAGAGGAGACCGGCAATGACATAGAAGAAGGCCATAGCAGGAACGACAACAGAGGAGACCTTGGAAATGGTCTTGATACCGCCGACGATGATGATGAGAGAAAGAATGGTCAGGATGACACCGCAGACTTCAGGAGACATGCCGAAGGTGGTATGTACAGCACCTGAGATGGAGTTTGCCTGGGTCATGTTGCCGATCCCGAAGGAAGCGATGACAGCAAAGAGTGCGAAGAGGAAGCCCATGACGGAGCCAAGCGTTTTGTTCTTGAAGCCGTTCTTCATGGTGAACATCGGGCCGCCTTTCATTTCGCCCTTTGCATTGACTTCGCGATACTTGATCGCCAGCATACATTCAGAGAATTTCGATGTGAGGCCGAAGCAGGCGGAGATCCACATCCAGACCAGAGCGCCAGGGCCGCCAGCGAACATCGCCGTCGCTACGCCGACGATATTGCCGGTGCCGATGGTCGCAGCGAGTGCGGTCATCAGTGCGGAGAATGGCGATACATCACCCGTGCCGCGTTTCTTGGTGCGGGCTTCTTTGGAAAGGACGCTGCCGACCGCATACGGCAGGTTCCGCCAGGTTCTGAATTTCAATAAGCAGGTGAGGTACACGCCGGTACCGACCAGCAGGGTAAGCATGATAGGGCCCCATACGAGGCTGTCAATTTCATTGACGACTGAATTGATTGCAGCCATGTCCATAATAAATATCCCCCTTTAATCGTTTTGCCCGTTTCTTTAAAAAACAAAACCGCCGAGCCCAGGTAAGAGATCTACGGGCTGGCGGTCGATAAATGTATGTATGCATCCACGCATAAGGGTGTTACCCCATTGCCAGCCCTGTCCTTTTGCCTGAGAGATTCGGGATCCACGGGTGAGATCCCTTTACACCTTCGGCGCCCGCCTCCTTTCCGCGGGACTCTCCAGAGTTGTGTCCGTACACAGTTTCGTATTCTAATGAACGCCTGATAGTGTTACTCCTTCGGCAGGCTGGAAGTTTATCACTTCTTTCAGGTCCTGATCTCTTATAAGAAGAAATCTTCGCCCGGGGTCGCCTTTTTTCAGTGTACTTCATCCACGCACTATGAAATTTTCATGCACTTCTGGTTTTCTTTCGAGAAACAAGCTTCTGAATTCCCTCTACTGGAAAATCTGCCGGGCATGTCGGCCTATATTCAAAGGTCATGAGCCTTCGACTATACAATGCGAGTGACTGGTGACTAGGGATTAGGGTTAGCCCGTGAGGCATACCGCCCTTTGATTACGTGCAAAAGAGGTTCAGCGGGTTCTGTGGGTTCTACGGGTTCAAAGGGGTCGGTGCGGCGCATTTCGTCATCCTGAGCGGAGAAAAACGTCGTATATTAGAGAATGGCTTATCTAAAGCATGAGAACTGAGTCGAAGGATCTAAGCGCCGCGGAGTTTTAAAATATGCGGTATTCACGAAAGATGGGAAACCTGTGAACCTTTTGAACCTTCAGAACCTGTTTCCCCTATGAGACTTCGTAAGCAGGGAATAAGAATAGTCTCTTTCAAACTTGTGGTGGCGGCTTCTCCGCTTTTTTAGAAAAGGCATCCCCCATATCGTCATTTCGAGCGCAGCCGAGAAATCTTTCTTGCAGACCGTCAAACGTCGCTTGCTTGAAAGCCTTAAAGCGATGCAACGAGTCATCGTTTCCATAGAGGCTTATAAGAGCTGATTCCATTCTGCAATGGAGATCCCTCGACTTCGCTCGGGATGACAGCCCGGGAAAACCGCCAGTCCCCTTTCTAATCCCTAATACCTTCTCTCTAAAATCTGCGGCGCTTCCATCTTTTTCACGCCGCTACCACCATTTCTCATTTCTAATTTCTCATTTCTAACTAAAATACAAAAGCCCGCAGGAGATCAGATCTCCTTAGCGGGCTTCCTTGCTCAAGATATGCATTTCGCCATTTATAAAGAGGTAGGGCCTCCGCGGCGGGGAAGACTTTCTGGGGATCTTCCCCGCCGCCCGGCAGACTCCTTGGATCAGTTTAGGAGGGCTTATCCGAAGGAGTGCCCTTTGCCGGATGGGGTGTCATATTATGCCGCCGGGAAGGAAAATGGGAAAACCTTCAGGGAGGAAATAATATGTTATATCAGGACCTGATGCTAGTCCTCGAGACTGCCTTGAGCCTTGGACATGGTGACCTTGCTGGGATCTAAATCTTCGTATTCTTCGTATTCTTTACCAGTTTTGAGATGGTCGAAATATTTAGCTGTCTCTCTTACGACGACGCCGGAGAGAGCCAGAAGGGCGATCAGGTTTGGAATAGCCATGAGACCATTGACGATATCCGCCAGGACCCAGATGGCTTCAAGTTTCAGGAATGCGCCGCTTGCGACGAGGATGATGAAGATGATGCGATAGGGAAGGACGCCCTTCGTGCCGCAGAGATAGATCATGCAGCGTTCCCCATAGTAGTTCCATCCGAGGATGGTGGTGAAAGCGAAGAGGATCAGCCCGATCATCAGCATATAGCCGCCGAATACGGGGAATGCATCTTTGAAAGCTGCATTCGTGAGTGCTGCACCGTTGAGACCATTCATCCATTCGCCGGAAACGACGATGGAAAGACCGGTCAGTGTGCAGATGATGATGGTATCGATGAAGGTACCGGTCATAGAGATCAGACCCTGTTCTGCAGGCCATTTGGTCTTAGCGGCAGCAGCTACGATAGGAGCGGAGCCGAGGCCGGATTCATTGGAGAATACGCCTCTGGCGATACCATTTCTCATCGCGAGCATCACTGTCGCACCCAGGAAACCGCCGGCTGCTGCACTTCCGGAGAAGGCACTGTACACGATGGTCTGAATGGCTGCAGGCACCTTGTCTGCGAAATACACAAGTACACCGATCGTAGTAATAAAGTAAATCACTGCCATAGCCGGAACGATCTTCGCAGCGGCCGATGCGATAGACTGTAGCCCGCCCAAGGTGATGGCTGCGACCAGAAGGGTCAGGATGAGAGCGGTCCACATAGGATCGAGACCGATCGTCATTTTGGTGATATCGACGATGGAATTCACCTGAGCGAAAGTACCGATACCGAAGTAAGCGACCAATATACCAAAGATGGCAAAGAGCGATCCCAGCCATTTGAACTTGGGACCCATACCATTCTTGATGTAGAACATCGGGCCGCCGGCGATCTCGCCTTTGGAGTCCACTTCACGATATTTCACCGCCAGAAGACCTTCGGCATACTTGGTGGCCATTCCGAAGAATGCGGCCATCCACATCCAGAAAATAGCGCCCGGGCCGCCGGCAGCGATCGCTGTCGCGACACCTACGATATTCCCTGTGCCTACCGTAGCAGAAAGTGCTGTGCAGAGAGCTTTGAAGGAGTCGATATCCCCGTTTCCCTTATTCTGTGCTTTGAAGATCAGTCCCAGTGCCTTCGGCAGCTGGAAGATCTGCAGGAACTTCAGACGAAGCGTCAGGAGGATACCCGTCCCTACCAGCAGTACCAAGAGCGGCGGTCCCCATACAAAACTATCGATCGCATTCAGCAATTCAAGATTCAAATCCATTTCTTTGTCTCCCTCCAGGAAAGTAAGATAAATAAAAAAGCCGGCTTTTCCAATAAAAAATAACTCTGGAAGCCGGCATTGTCTACCTTAACGATCACAGGAAGTGTGACGTTTTTTCTCTGTCCTTTTGCCTGAGAGATTGGGATCTTGCGACCCTTACACCTTCGGCGCTCTTATTATGAGACTCTCCAGAGTGTGTCCACATGCGGTACTACCTCTTTCGAGATACCTGAGAGTGTTACTCCTTCGGTAAGCCTTACGGCTTTCTCCCACATGTTTCATCCACCAATATGAATTTGATGTTTGCATTATAAGGCCCTTGCTTTCATTTTGCAAGAGGAAATTTTCGTTTTTATCTTTTTCTAATAATTGACCGCAGATATAATTTTTAGAGGCTAAGAGTGACTGGTGACTGGTAACTAGGGATTAGTGGCTAGGGATTAGGAGTCTCAAGTGACTAGTGACTAGGGACTGGTGACTGGAATGCCCGCCCATGGCATCACCATTATTTATACTCCGCGGCGCTTCCTAATTGTATGCGCCGCACCACCATTTCTCATTTCTCATTTCTAATTTCTCATTCACTCGAGGCTTTCAAACGCAATCAAGGAACGCTCTGCTTCATCATCTTCCCTTATGATTTTTTTCCTTCTCCTCGTACATGCGCCGATCGGCCAGGATGCGGATATATGCTGTGTCGACAGACTCCTTCGGATACGCGGCAAAGCCTATGCTGCATCCCACGTGCAGTGTGTGATCATCGATCTGGAAGGGCTTCTCCAACATCTCCTTCAGCCGTTTCTTGATCTCTCCTATCATATGCTCATCGAAATCCATGCTGAAGAGGATCGTGAATTCATCGCCGCCGATGCGGAATACATAGTCATTTTTACGAATGCACAGCAAGAGGCGCTTCGCCGTTTCCTGCAAGAGCTTATCCCCCATCGTATGCCCGTAGGTATCATTGATGGGCTTGAACTGATCCAGATCCAGATACACCAGCACGAAAGGCAGCTTCTTTTTCTCTTTGCTCTCGAGCATCATCGTGAAATAGCGCTCATTGAAAAGTCCTGTCAGCCCATCGGTATTCGCTAAGATTTCCAGATCATGCTTCTCCCCGATATTCTGACTGATGCACATCACTTTTTCCAGCATGCCCTTTTTATCCCAAGAGATCGGCACCACCGTCATAAGCCGGAAGCCCTGTTTCTGGCGGCCACAGTACTCAAAGCGCATGAGATCATCCTTCTCTCTCAAAACGCTGACGAGATATTCTTTGGACAGCAGCTGGCTGAGCTTCATATGCTCCGCGTCCCCCATCGCGACATAGTTCTGGGAGACTTCTTCCACGAGCTGTGAAAAAGAACCCGTCTCCGGATATAGAGATCTCTTCAGCAGATTCTCCCCATAATGATACCGGTCCGTCTTCAGATCGGCCACGACGAAGCGATCCGCCACGCGCCCCATCCCGCCAAAGAGCTCTCGCATCATCTCTTTCTGGCTGGTGAGTATCTTCTTCTCCTGCTCTTTCTCATGCAGTTTATGTCTGGCCTCCTTGATGGTCACACCGATCATTAAAAAAGCCAGCAGTGAAAAGACAGCCGCCAGGGCAAAGATCGTCGCATTCCGCACGCGCACAAGCCCTTCATCCACCACGCGGTCACGGACGATCCCCACCAATGACAGATGACCGATACCGAGCGGGCGATAGACAGTATAGTACTTCCTTCCCGCCAAAGAGAGCAGAAGACTTCCTCCCTGCTCCTCACGAATGCCTTGCGCCATCCATTCCAGGCTCCCCTTCTCTTCCACTGCATCATGCACCTTGAAATAGGAAAGGATATTATCCACATGCTCCGGGATCTCACTCTTCGGTGTCAGGGACAGCACCACATTGCCCGCCGCATCGACGACATAGCAGTCACTTTCTCCATCGTAAATATTGCCCGTGATGAGACGCTCCACCCACTCATTGTCATAGGTAACGGCTATCCCCATGTAATCGGTCCCGTCGATCATTAAAGGTTCTTTGAAAGGCACGGCAAAGACGACCCGACGCACGCCACTCGTCGACACATAGCTCGAGATGATCGGCTTTCCTGCCTCGTAAACATTTTTGACGGCCGCTTGGAAGCTGTCCGTCTGCCCCCTGTGGCCACTATCCGTCACATAATTGCCTGCCTGATCGAAGAGATAGAAATCTCTGTACTTCCACTGGCTCCGCTCCCCGAGAAGCACCTTCCATTGCTCATTCGTCCTGTATTCCGCAGGCAACAGCTGGATATTTTTTTCATAGACCGAGAGAATATTCCAATTGCGCTGTGTGAACAGACGAAACGAAGTCCCCACCTGGGTATAGGTCGCACGCAGACTGTCGGTACTTTCCTGATAGATCATGTCCTGGGTATAGCGATAATAGGAATGTATACCGCCCCATCCCAACAAAGTAATGATCGCCAGAACGGCCGCCTTTTTGTACGCCTGATGCATGAGATCTTCCCCTTACACATAATAAACCGCAAATAACGATAAAATTTCTATAAAATTATACAAAACATAATCATTTTCGTAAAGAAGCACACCTGTGATTCTTATAATTTTATCACAAAAAAAGACGGCTCCCCTGTCATAAGTGACAGGGGAGCCGTCTACCTGATTCTGATTTTCTTATCTGCTAAATGCACTCTCATCCCAGTGCGACATCCAGAGCCATCATCAGCATGAATCCAATGGCAAAAGAGATGACCCCTACATCCGAGTGTTCACCTGCTGACATTTCAGGGATCAGCTCCTCCACCACGACATACATCATCGCCCCGGCCGCAAAAGAAAGGAGATAGGGCATCATCGGTACCACCATCGCTGTCAGAAGAATGGTGGCTACAGCGCCGATAGGCTCCACTATGCCGGAGAGCACCCCGCCGGCGAAGGATCGCCAGCGCCCCATCCCTGCGGACTTGAGCGGCATGGAAATGATCGCGCCTTCCGGAAAATTCTGGATCGCGATCCCCAGCGAAAGCGCCATGGCCGACGCTGCCGTGATGTTCTCATGCCCGGATAAGAATCCCGCATAGACCACGCCGACAGCCATCCCTTCCGGAATGTTGTGCAGTGTCACCGCGAGCACCAGCATCGTCGTCCGCGCCAGATGGCTCTTCGGCCCTTCTGATTCCCTGGCATTCATGTGCAGATGCGGGATCGCATGGTCAAGCAGCAGCAAAAACGCCATCCCGATCCCAAAGCCGATGACGGGCGGCAGAAACGCCCAGCGGCCCATCGCTTCGCACTCATCCAACGCAGGGATCAAAAGGCTCCAGATCGAGGCCGCCACCATGACCCCGGAGGCAAATCCCGTGAGACCTCTCTCTACACCGCGGTTCATCTCGCCCTGCATGAAAAAGACACACGCTGCGCCAAGCGACGTCCCCAGAAATGGGATCAATAATCCCCAAAATGTATCTGTCATAGGTCCTCCTTATTGAAAACTATTTTCAACATCTTTATAGCGCGTCCAGAGAGCTTTGTCAAGGGATGAGGGATTAGGAGTGCCTAGTATTGCATTTTCTAAGTCGACTTCCGAATCAGTTAGAAGTGAGGAATGAGGAGTGAGGAGTGAAGGGTGAGTAGCTAGGGATTAGTGGCTAGGGATTAGGAGCCTCGATTGACTGATGACTGGTGACTTGAATACCACCTTCGGGCATCGCCCCATATATGATTTGCGGCGAAGCCGCTACTACACCCCGAACCCTGAACCCTGAACCTTGAAAACAGGGATGAGTGTCCAGGGAGCAGGAGTAAATGATGATGAGACCAGAACCCCTAAAGGCCCGTATCCCGAACCATTTTATGTGAATAATTGAATAACTTCATTCACTTGTCCACATAAAAAACAGCCCGATATTATCGGGCTTTGTTCACATGTATTCACTTTTCTTTTCACAGCTGTTCACAGGTTGTTCACATTTTGTGGATAAGTGGAAATTTTTTCTCTACCGTCTGATATGCCCTTCCATCTCCCGATTGATCTCCCCTGCGATCATCTGCTTGGCATTCCAGTCGCCATGCAGACCGTCCATCGCAAACTCTGTCGGCATGACAGGAAAAGCAGCAAAGGGCGCCGCGGTATCGATATGCTCTTCGCTTCGGATGAAAGCATTCACCGTGTCTACCGCCTCCCGCCAGCTTTCATTCGTCTTTTCTCTATAGTATTTCTCTATATTTTCCGGATTGATGGGAAGGATCGTCATCAGGACCGGCGTGATGCCATGGGCGCGGCATTTCTCCTGGATCCGCTTCAGATGCTTGATGACCTTTTCCGGATCGGCTCCCATACGCAGGTCATTGATACCGCCCATGATCAGAAGCTGTTTCACGTGAAACGGCAGCACGTCTCGATCAAAGCGTTTCTCCATCATCTCCGTCGTATCGCCGCTCCTCCCCAGATTCACGGCAGGAAAGTCCAGATACGACACATAGCTGTAGGCGAGATCGGATGGACTGTGGTAGAGGTGTCCCCCGCCCTGTGTGATGCTGTCACCGAAAATACCGATATCAAAATGCACCGCCGCCTGATTTCGTATCTTTTCCGGCAGGCTCCAGACACCGACCGGCTCTCCGTCGCTCCCTATCCCGCGGACACGCCAGTAGTATGTCCCAAGTCTTGGCTGCTCATCATAGACATTGGAAAGTGTCGTCACCTCGCTCCAGACGCGGTATCTGGAGGGACGCGCGTCATCGATATTCTCCGGATATTCCTTCGTCACTTCGACTTCGTAAGATGAGGCTCCCGGATTTCCTGTATATGAGTAGACAGGATAGAGAAGAAAGGCACCATTCCCCCGTCCGCCTCCCTTCGGATAGGGAGCATTTCTGGAAATGAGGCGCATCGTGCTCCTGACTTCCATCGGCGCTGAGAAGGGAGCTAGTCCCTCCCAGTCGGCATCGATCGGACGCACGCGCCAGTAGAGCGGCGTACCGTCCATGACAGGCGGGATACGGACAAGGATGCGGTTCATATAAATGCGGCGGTCGTGATAGACCGTCTCTTCCAGAGGCGTATTCCGATCCAGATGCTCCGGCAGTCCTTTGAAGATCTCCACTTCGTAGCGGACGGACTCCGCATTTTCCGGCCAGGAAAGAAGCAGAAGCGGATCTTCTGCCTTTCGGGCATCCGTATTTTCATAAGAGATGGCATTTTCCATCAAAACGGAGCCAAGGTCTGTCTCGGCCAAGGCTGCCGTGGGGAGCGCCGCAAGAAGCAGCGCAGAGAGTAGGATATGTTTCATGGTTATTTTCTTATTTTAAGGGTTATCCCCTGGGGCGTGCTGCCCTTTGATTTCGCACAAAAGAGGTTCAGCGGGTTCTATGGGTTCAAGAGGTTCAAAAGGGGTTGTGCGGCGCATAATAATCAGGAGTGCCGCAGAGTATAAATGGGGCGATGCCCGAAAGTCTACTGGATAGTGGATTTCCCATCTTTGTTTATCCATGAGCGCAGATGGCATGCTTACCGCTACAGGAAAAGCAGCCTCTGCCCCTTCGGGGCACTTTTTTTCGAAGGAGGGCGATCAGAGAAGCCAAATTTCTAATCCCTAATCCCTAATCCCTAGTCACTAATCCCTCTATCAAAAAAGCAGGCTTGCGCCTGCTCGTGATCAATCATTTCCGGGGAGGAAGTACGTCGGATCGACCGCATCGCCATGGATGCGAACTTCATAGTGGCAGTGCGGGCCGGTACTGTTTCCCGTACTCCCGACGAGAGCAAGGATGGTGCCCTGCTCGACCTGCTGGCCTTCCGTGACGAGGATCGCAGAATTATGTCCATAGCGGGTCGTGATATCGCCGTCGTGCTTCACCTCGACGAGATAGCCATAGCCGTCCACCCAGCCTGCGCGGGTGACTGTACCGGAGGCCGTCGCTGAGACAGGCGCGCCGTAATCGGCAGCAATATCGAGGCCTTCGTGGTAGGTGGAGCCGATGCCCCCGGGACTTGCGCGGAAGCCGTAACTGCTGGAGACCTGCCCTTTGACCGGCCAGATGTCCGGCGTCGCAGACGAGGCGGAAAGCAGCGTGGTCTGCATCCCGTAGGTCTGGTTCATCACCTGCTCACGCAGGACGATCATGGTCTTGATCTGCGCATCGAGACGCGCGTCAAGCTGACGCATCGATCTCAAAAGACTGCCCGGCGTCGCATAGGAGGTACTTGCCCCCTGCTCTTTTACAGCCGCCGTTTTCGCCTTATCCGGTACGGTGGAGGCACCGCCGATGCCGCCCGTCATATTCTGCGCGGCGCCATTGCTGTTGGCCTTCACCATGTCCTGCAGCTGATCGGAGAGCTTTTCTATCGTCGCTGTCTTGTCCTCCAGCGACTTCATCTTCTCCTCTGCCATTTTGAGCTGGTTCTGATAGAGCTGGTTCTGCCGGGAGAGGCTCTCCATAGACACGGCAGAGTACACCGCCGTCCCGAGGCTCGCTGCCAGGAGGAGGCCCGCTGCGATGCCTGCGATCTTCAGTTTTTTCCATTCGTCACTGTTGAAATGAAAGCTCACTTCGCCAGTGTCTGTATTTTCATTTCGTTTCATAGTTGTTTCCTTATTTCAGGTCATCCTCTCGGATGACAGGTCTCCCGTCACTAGGCGCGAGCCTTTATTTCCCGGCTGTATCAATGCGATGGTTATCCGGCTGGGACTTAGACAGGGCTTCGCCGCGCGTCTCATTCACAAGCTCCTGCGCTTCTGAAGCCATATCCGGCATCAGGGTATCCAGAGCCATATTGATGCTTTCCGCTTCTTCAGAGGAGAGAGCCTCCTTGCACTGGCCATTCACGATCTGCTTCGCATAGATGCGGGAGGTGTCGTGCCCCGCCAGCGAGGACAGGATGAAGCCGTTGTTCTTGCCGTCGAGCACGGTCAGCGAGAAGGAGAGCTTGTCGCCGGTGTCATCGAAGGCATCGTAGCGCACAAGTCCCACCTTTTGGAAGGAGGACAGCTGCATGGTCGCGAGAAGCTCCTGCTGATGCAGCATATTTTCGGAGGAACTCACCATTTCCCGAAGCTCTCTCACTTCGGTCGAGAGGCGCAGCTCGAGCGAGCCGCCGTCTTCGCCATTCATGAAATATTTGTACTTCTTGGCCAGACGGTTCAGCTTATTTCTCATGAGCAGCATGTTCACGAGAAGAAGGATGAAAAGCACGATGACGATCGCACCGATGACATAAAAGATCATATTTGCACTCTGCATGATTTGTGTATATCTCCTGGGGATAGGGTTGTAGGTTAAAGGTTTGGGATTTAGGGTTTAGGGTTCAGGGTTCAGGGTTCAGGGTTTAGGGTTCAGGGTTTGGGGTTCAGGGTTCAGGGTTGTAGTGGCGGCTTCGCCGCAATTATATATGAGGCGATGTCCGAAGGTTTCTTAGGGAACAGGTTTCCCGTTTGAACTTTTCTGACATGATTCGTTTGACCGCAAACGGAAAAGATTTCTCGCTTCGCTCGAAATGACGATACGAGAGAGTCTGATGTCTCTTAGTCACTAGTCACTAGTCACTAGTCACTAGTCACTAGTCACTACATCCTACCTTTTCCCATTTAAAAATTCCGTGATTCGCTCAAATTCTTCATCATTTTTGAAGGTGATGGAGATCGTGCCGCTGTGGGCATTTTTCCCGCGCCCGAGCTTGATCGCCACGCGGCTGCCGACGGACATGCCCAGCTTCTCTTCAATAGAGCGAAGAAACGCATCCGCCTTGGGATCTGTCGTTTCTTTTTTCTTTTCCCGCGCCATGTCTTCGACCCGACGCGCTGACAGCCCTTCCGCTACGATCTTTTGTGCGAGCTCACTCTGCTCCTCTTCGGAAGCAAGAGAAAGAAGCGGCCTTGCCTGACCCGTCGTAAGCTTGCCGGAGGCCAAGAGGAGCTTCACATCCGAAGGAAGCTCTGCGAGACGGAGCATATTGGCGATGTAGGGGCGGCTTTTTCCGACCTTGGCCGCCATCTGCTCCTGCGTCAGCCCATAATGATTCATCAGCTGCTGATAGGCTTCACACTCTTCGATCGGGTTCAGGTCTTCGCGCTGCAGATTCTCGATCAGCGCCACCTCTGCCATGGATCTGTCATCATAGGCAGAAACGATCGCCGGCACTGTCTTGAGCCCTGCGAGGTCCGCCGCCCGCAGACGGCGCTCGCCGGTGACAAGCTCATACTCAAAGTCGCCGTCCTTGTCACGGTAGCGCACCGTGATCGGCTGGATCAGTCCTTTTTCCTTGATGGAAGCCGCCAGATCTTCCAGCGACTTAAAATCAAACTGGCGGCGCGGCTGCCAGGGATTGGGATGGATCTTGGAAATATCCAGCTCAATGACCTTGCCCGTCTCATCCAGTGCATTTTCCAGAAGAGAGCCGAGCCCCCGTCCCAATTTTCGCTTAACCACGTTTCAATACCTCCCGGCACAGCTTCTTATATGCCTCTGCTCCCTTGGACTTGGGCGCATAGGTCAGGATCGGCTCACCGAAACTCGGAGCCTCCGATAATTTCACAGTCCTTGGAATCACTGTCTTGAAGACCTTGGAGCCGAAATACGTCTTGACTTCCTCCGCCACCTGCAGCGACAGATTCGTCCGTCCGTCGAACATTGTGAGGAGGATCCCCAGGATACGGAGCGACGGATTCAGCTTGCGGCTGACGATCTGCACCGTCTTCACCAGCTGCGAAAGCCCTTCCAGTGCATAGAATTCCGCCTGGATCGGGATCAGGATCGAATCGGATGCGACAAGCGCATTGAGCGTCATCAGCCCCAGCGATGGCGGGCAGTCGATCAGGATGAAATCATAGGCATCCTTCAGCGCTTCGATCTTTTTCTTCAGGATGTGCTCCCGTCCGTCCATGGCCGACAGCTCGATATCCGCCCCCGCAAGATCGATGGAGGAAGGAAGAAGAGAGAGCTTCTTCACCGCTGTCTTGACGATGGCCTCTTCTGCGTCCGCATCATCGAGCAGCACATCATACAGATTCTTTTTGAGCTCCACATCCTTAGAGAGTCCGCTGGTGGAATTTCCCTGCGCGTCTTCGTCGATAAGAAGCGTCTTTTTCCCGCGGTCTGCCAGGTAGGCCGCAAGGTTCACCGCCGTGGTCGTCTTCCCCACGCCGCCCTTCTGATTGATAATGCTGATGATCACGCCCATAGCTTTCTTCCTTTCATCGATAGTCACTTTATTATACCATGATTGTATGGGGTTATGGGAGAAAAAATGAAGCTCTCCTGCTTCCGAAGGCCCCCGCGGAAGCGGATATGCCGGTGAGCGCTTCGCACGGTTTTCAGGGCTTCCGGAAATACGGATCTCCCATTTCTGCGTTCTGAGACCATCCCTTACAGGAAAAAAGATCGCCCGACCGCCGGACTCTCCCGATCCCCCTCCCTAGGCTTTCTTCATCAAAAAAGCGAAGCCTCTCGGCTTCGTTTTATTGATCTGCAAAGCAGCGTTTTTTCTTTTTGAAGATCGTCCCCATGATGGTGTGCAGCTCACCTAACGCATCCGGATTCAGCGTATAAAAAATATGCTTCCCATCCCGACGATCAAGGACCAGACCGGACTCGACCAGCACCTTCATATCATGCGAAAGCGTCGGCTGGGTGATGGCGAAGGCTTCCTGCAGCTTATTGGCACACTGGGCATGGCAGGATAGCATGTCGACGATCTTCAACCGTTTCGGATCGGAGATGGCTTTTAAAATTTTCGCCGTATCAATGTAGATCTGTTCCATAAATGCTCCATCAGTCAGTCAAGATTCATAGAATCCATTTCCTTCAATGAATTGAAATATTTCTATAAATGGTAACAGAGCAGGCATGGAATGTCAAGAAGATCATGGCATGGGCAGATCCGCATGCCCGGAAAAGCGCCGCCTTTGCTCCTTCATTTCCGGCCTGCCTACGGCTCTAGGGAAACGCTGATTCAATCGCAGAGTCAGATTTTATAAGAATTTTTATACATAGCTTCGTCATAACCTTCCTTAAATAGCCCGCTATTCGCGTCAGGTTATTCCTCGCCATGCATAAAAATTCAAGAGTAAAATCTGACAACGATTTACTCAGTGTTTCCCTGGAAATTTTTCCTCTTCTGTTTATTATGAAAAAGTGTTATATTATAGGAAGAAATAGCAATTTCCTTGCTATAAATTGGTCGTGAGGTGATAAACATGGCAGAAGTAACTGAAAAGAGCATCATCGTCAATGGCGTCGACAAATATCTCGCCGCTGATCTGAAACGTGTTTATGGCGGCGTAAGCTACCAGGGTGAGGAATACGTATTCCTTCAGTTCCCGGTCGTCGGCGATACCGTCAGAGACTACCGTCCGGACAGCTACACCACCGCTATTATGCTCGGTGATGAAGTATTCGATGGACAGACCTTCCATTACCACATCACTCTGACCTATGATGGTCATGTCAGAGAAGTGGCTTACCTGGGTCTTGATGACGCAGGCAGACCAGACACCGTAGATGTCGAATAAGCCATAAAAAAGGAGCTCCCGCGGGAGCTCCTGTTTTGTTGGCTTATTCGACGAAGGCGCAAGAGATACAGCCGGCTTTCGAAGAGTGCTTCCAAAACCTTCCACAGCGCCTCTTCCTCATTTTACTTCTTCATCCGGATCCCCGGCAGGAGCAAGAGGGCGCTCACGATCAGCCCGACGAAGAGCGGGTCGATCGTGAGCTTTACCACCGTCGCCGTGAGGAGTGCGGCCGCTGTACTTCCGAGCATGGAAAGGACGGCCCAGCCTCTCTTCACATGCCCCGGCCAGAAAACAGCGAGCGTCAGGGGCAGGAAGATCCCGCCGCCGCGAAGCGCCATGGAAATGTACGTCCAGAAGAGCACCTCACTCCCGCGATTCAGGATGGCGATGAAGCAGGCCAGAAGCATGACGAAAAGCACGGTCAGCTTATTCACCGTCAGCATCTTCCGGTCATCGGTCATGCGGCAGAGCGGCACGATCATATCGCGTGTGATCATCGTACCGATGCCGAGCGTGAGCCCGCCGATCCCGCCGATCAGCGACAGAATGATGCCGCCCATGGCCAGACCTCCGAGGAGCGGATGCACCTCATTGATGAGGTAGGTCGGAAGCACCATGATCGGCTGTATATCCGGATACAGGGTCTGCATATAGAGGCCGACCGCGACAGAAGGCAGACCAACGGGAATGACGATGGCTGCCGCCAAAAAGCAGCCCGCCGATGCAGTGGACGGCGTATCCGCAGAGAAAATGCACTGGATATATGTCTGCGTACAGAGTACCCCCACAAGGACGGAGAAAAGATTCGCCAGCGCAGACTCTGCGCCGCGCCCGAAGAGGGAAAATTGAGCAGCGGGAAACTGACTCCACGCAGCAGTCTCATGGACCGCCTGAAAGGCTTCCCAGCCTGCGATGAAGAGAGCCACCCAGATGATCCCCATTTTCAGCATACCACCGATCCCCGCTGATTTCATCCCGCCAAAGAAGGTATAGGCAGCGGCCAAAAGGACCAGAAGCGCAGAAGCGGTATACGCATCGACGTGAAAGACCTCTGCTACGATCTCTATCCCCGGCAGACAGCTCGCCACCGCAGAAAAAAGGATACCGATAGAGGAAATCACCGAAGAAAGCTCCTCCGCCTTCTTCCCGTAGTGCATCGCCAGAAACTGAGGGATCGTCTCAAGCCCCGTGCCGCGCATTTTCTTTGCATAAAAAAGCCCCATGATGATGAAGGCGATACCGCTCCCCAGTGTGAACCACCACGCGGAAAGGCCAAAATGATACGCCAGCTGCGCCGTCCCCACTGTAGCGCCGCCGCCAACTACCGTCCCTGCGATACTTCCTGCGACAAGCGGCGCTCCCGCTGACCGGCCGCCGACGCTGTATCCAGCCGCCGATCTCACCGACCGCGAGCTATAGATCCCGATCCCGATCACACATACGAGCGTCGCGATGATGATCCCCATGTGCATCATGGTCAAATGCATATCGATTCCTTCTTTCCTTCTTATTCTCTATTTCGTAAAGCCCATTATAGCAGAATGGAAAGGGGGATGCTAGAATAAGGAAAAGGGGTAGCCCTCAGGGCGTGCTCAATCATTGATTTTGAATGAAAGCTCTGCTCGAATAAGGAATTAGAAATGAAAAATTAGAAATGAGAAATGAAGGTGACGGCTTCGCCGAAAATATATGAGGCGATGCCCGAAAGTAGAATTCAAGTCACCAGTCACTGTGCGTCCCTAATCCCTAGTCCCTAATCCCTAGTCCCTAATCCCTAGCTACTAATTTCCAGTCACTAGTCACTAAAAAGGAGTCCCTATGTATCAGGCAGTTCTCTTCGATATGGATGGTACGATCCTCGATACCATCACCGATCTTACGATCTGTACCAATTACGCACTTTCCCAGCTGGGAAAGCCCCATGAATTTCCCGCAGAGCTCGTGAAGCTCTGCTACGGCTGCGGCATCGAAGCCGACATGCAGAAAGCGCTCGCCATGGCCGCCGGATGCGCCGGTGAAGACCTGGAATACGTAGAAAATCCTACGCCGCTTTCCTCCTACGGTCTTACAGCGCAGGACACCGCCCGCCTGCAGTCGATCTTCGTGCCCTACTACAGCGCGCACTGCCACCTTCACACCACCCCCTACGACGGCATCCCCGCTCTCCTTTCCGCGCTTCGGAAAAGAGGGATCCGTACTGCCGTCGCCTCAAACAAGGACGAAGCGGATGTAGAGAAACTCGCCGCGATGCATTTTCCCGGTCTTTTCGACGCCATCATGGGCAATTCCCCTGCCATCCATAGAAAGCCTGCGCCCGACATGCTTGATCGCATTCTCCATGACCTTTCCATTCCGAAAGAACAGGCTGTCTACATCGGCGACTCGGAAGTAGACATAGAGACCGCCAAAAACGCCGGCCTTGCCTGCATCTCCGTCACATGGGGCTTTCGAAATAAAAGCTTCCTCGCCCGCCATGGCGCGACACGCATCGTAGAAAATGCAACGGAGCTGGCCATGGAATTGGGAATGAGGAAGTCATAGATTCATGGGCATCCCTAGGGGCATGCCGCCCCTGAATTGCGGATAAAAGCTTTGCGCGAATGAGGAATGAAGGTGGCGGCTTCGCCGCAAGTATATATAAGGCACTCGGTTGCTTTCATAAACGACGTACTTCTCCGCTTTTCCCACCCTCTTTCATACCGCCAGTGCCCTATCCGCCCCTTCGGGGCACCTTCCCCTCGAGGGGAAGGCTATTAAGTTAAGCGGCAGAACGTCTTGGCCCCCCATCGGGGGAGCTCCCCGATGGGGGAAGCAAGACGTTACGTAGCTAACGATTTCCTTAACTTAATAGCATTACCTAGAGGGGAAGGCTGCGATACGAGAATACCATCTTCTAAAAAAGGCGGCGAAGCCGCCATGAGAGCCCTGAACCTTGAACCCTGAACCAAATGAAAGCAAAGTAAAAAGGGGCTGTGAAGAAATGAGGATTCATTTCTTTACAGCCCCTTTTGGCATGCGCTATTTCATGAAGCTGCTCTCTTACAGCAGACCGCCGTAATTTTCAAGCATCTGACGTACCTTTGCTTTTTCTGCTTCCGTCGGTTCGACCATCGGCAGGCGGAAGTGTCCGCCAGGCTGGCCGACCAGATTCGTAGCCGTTTTGACAGGAGTCGGGCTTGCCGTGAAGAATATGCCTTTGTTGATCTCATACATCTTGAGGTGCAGCTCTCTGGCTTTTTCAAGATCGCCTTTTTCGAAAGCATCCACCATAGCGAGCATATCATCCCCGATGACATGTGCGGAAACGGAAATGATGCCTACGCCGCCGGCAAGAAGAACAGGCAGTGTGAATGCATCATCACCGCTGTAGATCATGAAGTCTTCCGGAAGAAGCGCTTTTTCCTTGGTGACCTGATCCCAGTTGCCGGTTGCATCTTTGATGCCGACGACATTCGGGCATTCATCCACGATTCTCTTGATGGTTTCCGGCTGGATAGACACGCCGGTTCTGCCTGGTACGTTGTAAAGAACGAGCGGCAGATCTACGCCTTTGGCAACAGCCGTGAAGTGCTGGTACATCCCTTCCTGGTTCGGTTTGACATAGAAAGGAACGATCACCAGCGCGCAGTCAATGCCTGTTTCCTTGGCTTTGTTGCCGAATGCAATGGTATCCGCGGTGCTGATGGTACCGATATTGCCCATGACAGGCACTTTCTTGCCTTCACCGCGTTTGCCGACAGCATCTACGATAAGGGTATACAGTTTCAGCTTTTCTTCTGCAGTCATGGTAGCACCTTCGCCGGTGGTTCCACCGACAAGGAGGCCCTCAGAGCCATGAGCGACAAGATGCTTTGCGAGTGCGACAGCACTTTCGTAGTCGACAGCACCGTCTTCTGTGAATGGAGTGATCATAGCCGTAATGACACGGCCAAACTGAGCAGTTGCCATAGTTATATCTCCTTTGGATCTTTATCTTTGAACTAGGGATTAGTGGCTAGGGATTAGGGATTAGAAGTGACTGGTGACTAGTGACTTCAATGCCACTTTCGGGCATCGCCCCATATATATTCGCGGCGAAGCCGCCACCTTCATTCCTCATTCGAGCAAAGCTTTCATTCACAATCAAGGGACAGAACGTCCCCGGGGCTAACCCTGAACCCATCAACCATTTTTATAACATATCATGCGCGATCATATATTCTGCGATCTGCAGGGTATTGAGCGCTGCGCCTTTTCTGATCTGATCGCCGGACACCCAGAGGTTGATGCCATTCGGATTCACGAGATCCTTGCGGATACGACCGACAGCTACATCTGTTTTATCAGAGGTATCAAGAGGCATCGGGTAGATCATATTCTTTACGTCATCGACCAGTTCAGCACCCTCGAAGTCTTCGATCGCTTTCTTCACCTGTTCGACGGTGAGCGGCTCTTCGGTTTCTACATAGATAGACTCCGCATGGCTTCTTGCGACCGGCACACGAACAGCGGTCGGGGTGATGCCGATCTCCGCATCATGCATGATCTTATGAGTTTCATTCACCATCTTCATTTCTTCCTTGGTGTAGTCATTGTCAAGGAAGATATCGATCTGCGGGATCAGATTGTATGCGATCTGGTAATGTTTCGGAAGGCTGGCCGACGGAAGGATCTTCGGTTCATAATTCTCGCCTTTAGCAAAAGCGGCAGCTTCTTCATAGAGCTCATCGATGCCTTCTTTGCCCGCACCGGATACCGCCTGATAGGTGCTGACGACGATGCGTTTGATGCGGGAAAGATCATAAATCGGCTTCAGTGCCATCAGCATGATGATGGTGGAGCAGTTCGGATTTGCGATGATGCCTTTGTGCTTTGCAATATCCTCCGGATTGATCTCTGGAATGACGAGCGGTACTTCCGGATCCATGCGGAAGGTGGAGGAGTTATCAATGACTACAGCGCCGCGTTTGGCTGCTTCCGGTGCCAGCGTCTTGCTGATGCTGCCGCCTGCAAAAAGAGCCACATCAATGTTTTCAAAAGATTCCGGCTTGGCTTCCTCTACCGTATATTCCTTGCCGCAGACCATGAGCTTCTTGCCTGCACTGCGTTTGGAGGCCAGAAGCTTCAGGGAAGCGAACTGGAAATTTCTTTCTTCAAACAGACGGATAAATTCCTGTCCGACGGCACCAGTAGCACCAAGGACGGCGACGCGCGGGAGTTTACTCATAGTCAAGCACCTCATTCCAAATAATTTTCAAGTCCATAAACAAAGCCTTTGACCGTCATGCACTTTTTGCAGGCAAGCATGACGCCCGGCATAAAGGATTTGCGATCCAGAGAATCATGACGCAGTGTCAGGATCTCCCCATAGCCACCAAAGAGGACTTCCTGATGTGCCACATAGCCGGGGAGGCGGACAGAGTGAATGGTGATCCCTTCGTATTTGCCGCCGCGAACGCCCGGCAGGCTTTCCTTTGTTTCATCTGCTTCCGGTTCCATGGTGCGGGCAGCTGCCATTTTTTCGGCAGTCAGCTTCGCTGTGCCGGAAGGAGCATCATATTTATGATTGTGATGGAGCTCGATGATTTCTGCATTCGGCATGTATTTGGAGATCTCAGCCGACACCTTCATCAGAAGAACAGCGCCCAGAGAGAAATTCGGCGCAACAAGTCCATTGGCACCTGTCTTTTCGGCAATGCCAGCGAGTTCCTCTCTCTGCTTCGCCGTGAGACCGGTCGTTCCGATGACGATATTGACCCCATTTTCAAGGACATACTTTGCATTTTCATAAATGACCTTCGGACTGGTGAAATCAACGATCACATCCGGCTTGCCCTTGGCAAATGCTTCTTCCAGCGTCTTGTCAATGGTCATCCCATTGTGTCCGATACCGATCACTTCTCCCAGATCTTTGCCAGCTGCACCGATATCGACGCCACCGCAAAGCTCCAGACCATCTTCTGCAAGGACTGAGCGGACGACCTCGCTGCCCATGCGTCCTGCAGCCCCATTCACTAATACACGAATCATTCTGACTCCTCCTTTATCGCAAGTGAGGACACAGACCCCCACCGCTTTTGAATAGATTTAAGTCAATGGTAGTATAAAAATGAAAATGCGTCAATAGGCGAATTTCGATAGTTGCATCATTTGATGAGATCTGAGTATCTGGGAAAGAAGGGCCATGGATCAGAGACCATGTGCAGCGGATTCGAAGGCTTCAAAGGTCCGCTGGGCCTTTTGGCAGCTTCGCTGCGCTCATCAAAAAGAGCGCTTGCTTCCTTGCCGCGTCCTTCCTATTGAGCTTCATAAATCCATAGCCACTGTTTCGCCCCTGATTTTTCAAAATAAAAAAGCCGTACTCTTTCGAGTACAGCTCTTTATGTTTAGATTATTCACCTACAGGATAAACACTGACCTGTCTCTTATCTCTGCCGAGACGTTCGAAAGCAACTCTGCCTTCTGCGACTGCAAAGAGCGTATCGTCCTTGCCAATCTTAACGTTCAGGCCCGGATGGAGATGGGTGCCTCTCTGGCGAACGATGATGTTGCCAGGTTTAGCGATCTGACCTGCGTGCATTTTGGTTCCCAGGCGCTGCGCATTGGAGTCGCGGCCGTTCTTTGTGCTGGAAACACCTTTTTTATGAGCGAATAACTGAAGATCAAACAGTAACATGTAATTCACCCCTTTGCCGTTATAATTTTAAGTTTATCAGGATACTGCTCCTGAATGGCTTCCAAACCATGAACCATGGTTTCTATCAGAATCTGGCTCTTTTCATTCGCATGCGACTGAAGATCCACATTCATGAAGCCGGATCTCGAATCAAAAGTCCCATCCATCTGCAGGATATCCTGCAATCCGGCAGCCATCGTCAGTGTGATCGCTGACACCGCTGCACAGATGAGATCGTACTCATTATCTTCCCTCGCCCCATCGGCATGGCCGGTAATGGTAAATCCCTGATAGAGCCCTTCGACTAAATGTAGTCTTGCGGTAATCATTAGCCTTCGATCTTTTCGATCTGAACCTTGGTGAAAGGCTGACGATGACCCTGGCGACGACGGTAGTTGGACTTAGCTTTGTATTTGAAAATACGAATCTTAGCGCCTTTACCCTGTTCCAGAACCTTGCCAGTAACCTTTGCGCCTGCAACGGTTGGCTGACCGATCTTTACGCTGTCGCCGGATACGAGAAGAACTTCATCAAAAGCTACTTCTGCGCCTGCTTCAACGTCCAGTTTTTCAATGGTAATGACTTTGCCTTCTTCAACGCAGTACTGTTTACCACCGGTTTTGATAATTGCGTACATGTGTGCACCTCCTCTTTACTATACTCGCCGAATATGGCAGCTTACGAAAGCATTTACGGAGCCGTCTCCGTGCGGTTGCGTCATGGCACCTTGTACAATGACTTGATTATTTTAGCAGAAATAAAAATAGATGTCAAATATTTTTTTGACATCTTAGAAAAAAGAGAGGGGCAGCCCTTGGAGTGTGCTGCCCTTTGACTGTGGATGAAAGCTCTGCTCGAATAAGGAATGAGGAATGAAGGTGGCGGCTTCGCCGCGAAGTATATATGGGGCGATGCCCCAAAGTGGTATTCAAGTCACCCGTCAGTTGAGACTCCTAATCCCTAGTCACTAATCCCTAGCTACTAATCATCCCCGCTTTCAAACTTAGTCTCTGGGACTAACCCCGAGCCCTTTTCTACACCGTCTCATAAATCTTCCTCACCAGCTTCTTTGTGATCGTCCCGAAGAAATCCTGATCGGCAAAGCGAATAAAGCGGATCGGCTTATTGGCTCCTTTGATGAAAAGCCGGTCTGTCGTCTTGAAAGGACAGGATTCGCTGCCATCGAGAGAAATACAGAGATTCTTCTCCCGCGGCGGAGCAGTGACTTCTACCGTATCACTGCATTTCAAGACGATGGCGAAGCGCTGCAGCGTATGCGCGCAGATAGGGATCACGATCATACGGTCATCGCCAGGCCCCATGACCGGACCGCCGCAGGAAAGAGCGTAACCGGTAGACCCGGTCGGCGAAGAAACGATGAGTCCGTCAGAAGCATATTCCTGGATCAGATGACCGTTGACGGAAAGATTCAGCCGTGCCAGCTGCCCGATCTCGTTATGCCCGATGACGACATCATTCAGCACGCTGGTCAGCCATTCCTGACTGCCATCCTCATGCTTCAGGATAGAGTCCAAAAACAGGCGCGACTCTTCGGTATAATGCCGCGCAAGGATCTGGTCCAGACGCAGCGCAGCGTCTTCGACGGTGATGCTGTTCAGAAATCCCAGCTCACCCAAATGGATCCCTGCCATCAGGATGGGATAGTCCCGAAACGTACGCGCCGCTCCCAGGAAGGAGCCGTCGCCACCGATGGAGAGCAGGCAGTCACAATTTCCCAGCTCATCGATGCTGCCATAAGAAGCCCCCTTGATACCGCCCGCTTCCAGTCCTTCTTTCATAGAAAGCGGCAGCAGTGCGCTCGACTTTCTTTCTTCTATGATCCCAAGAAGCTCGGGCAGAAAGGTAAAGAGCTTCTCTTTTCCCAAATTCGGAAAAATGGCAAATCGCAATGAAATCACCGCCTCGTCTATTATCGTTATAATGTATGATTCTACACCTATTTTTTCAAAGTCTCATGTGCCTCTTCGACCACCTGATGGATCCGTTCTTCACTGATCGCTTCCTGTGGCTTTTTCCACTTCAGATAGGCTAGAAACTCAATATTCCCTGAGCCGCCTTTGATGGGCGAAAACGTCAGATCCCAGCAGTGGAATCCTTCTTCTTCGAAAGCAGTGAGAGTATCCAAAATAACCTCTTCATGGATGTCTTTTTCTCTCACGATGCCGCCTTTTCCCACCTTGTCCCTGCCGGCTTCAAACTGCGGCTTGATCAGGATCGCCATCGCACCATCCTCCTTCAGGATGGATTTTACCGCCGGAATGATCTTCAGCACGGATATGAAAGATACGTCTGTGGAAACGAGATCGACCTTTTCTCCCAGCATCTCTTCTGTCACGACTTTGATGTTCGTCTTTTCCATATTGACGACCTGCGGATGAGAGCGGAGCTTCCAGTCGAGCTGATTGGTCCCGACATCGATAGCAAAGACCTTCGCCGCACCATTCTGCAGTGCACAGTCCGTGAAGCCACCGGTAGAGGCACCGATGTCCGCCATGACCTTTCCCTTCATATCGATGCCGAATGTCTTGATCGCTTTCTCCAGCTTGTAGCCGCCGCGACCCACATACGGCATCACATGTCCTTTGATCCGCAGCTTTGCATCCACAGGGATCTTCGTCCCCGCTTTATCGACAGGCACATCATTGACAAGGATGATGCCTGCCATGATATGCCGTTTCGCATTCTCCCGGCTGTCGAAAAAGCCCTGCTCTACAAGCATGACATCCAGCCGTTCTTTCTTGACCTTCTGATTTCCCATATATTTCCTCTACTTCGTGCGTACCAGCAGCATGTCCACAAGCTCTGTGAGAAGGCTTGTGTCCCGATCGACCCTTCCCAGTATCTCTTTGGCATGCCTTGCTTCTTCTTCTGCGAGTGCCTTTGTCCGCTCCTTGCCAAGAAGGCTTACGTAGGTGGACTTATGATCTGCCGCATCCTGATGCGGCATTTTCCCCATCTCATCCAGATGCCCGTTCACATCAAGAAGGTCATCCGTCATCTGGAAAAGCAGTCCCACATGGACAGCAAATGCATGCAGGAGGTTCTTTTCTTCTTCACTGCTCTCTGTCATTGCCAGTGCCATATCCACCGGTGCCGTCAAAAGGCAGCCTGTCTTGCAGTGGTCCATGAGCTGTAATTCCGGAAGAGTCAGCGTCCGGCCTTCGCTCTCGATATCATGCGCCTGTCCGCCCACCATGCCTTCGGGGCCAGCAGCCTTGGCCAGGATGGAGATCAATTCACAGCGGAGCGCCGGCGCGATCTGCTGCTCGCCTGCCAAAAGCTCAAAGGCAAAGGTCAGAAGCCCATCCCCTGCCATGGTCGCCATGCCTGCCCCAAAGACCTTGTGATTTGTGGGACGGCCGCGGCGGTAGTCATCATTATCCATGGCCGGAAGGTCGTCATGGATGAGGGAATACGTATGCACGCATTCCAGCGCACAGGCAATATCCAGATACAGCCGCGCATCTTTTCCCCAAAGTTCCAGGATCAGAAGAAACAGAAAGGGACGGATACGCTTCCCCCCAGCCGAAAGGCTGTAGTTCATGGCATCAAACAATTTTTGATGAGCGCTCAGGTCAGAGACCAGCAGCGTCTCAAGTCTTTCGTTGATTTCCTTCTGTTTTGCGAGCAAAACATCTTTCAGCATGGGTGGCTCCTTTCTGGATCATTGCATATGTGCTTTTTGAAATTCATAAATGGTGTCAGCTTTCCCGCAAATATCACGGACCTATGCCCGAAAGTGACCTTTCAGTCACCCGTCACGCCCAAGCGATCTTCCATATACGCGCCAAACGCATTACCCGTCGCATTGTCACTGCTATAGCGTGGATCGGCGAAGAGCGGCGTGAGACCGATAGCTTGGCAAATCTCTTCGACCCTTGCCCGAAGATAGCGGTTTGCCATGACCCCGCCCACGGCGATGAAGGGACGGCCCTTTTCGAAAGGATAGCCGCTGAGCTCCTTTTCGAGAGCACGCCCTATGTGGATGAGGACTCCTTTGGCGATGTCTTCCTTCCGATAAGCGTGCGACGCTATATCACGCTGGACGCGTGTTTCGGGGCCGGAAAAGCTGAACGCCCCTTTCACGGACGAGCGGGGGACCCGATACGTATCATTTCCCTGTTCTGCCAGCGCTTCCAGCCATTTCCCGCAGGGGAATGGAAGTCCCAAAGCCACGCCCACGCGGTCAATGAACTGCCCTGCCGTAATGTCTTTGGACGTCAGGAGCTCATGGATCTCCATCCCCTCTTCCTGCCATTTGCAGGAGAGTACATCCTGTGTGCCGCCGGACATATGCATCATATAAAATGGCTTCCCCCAAAGAGCCGGCGCCTCTCGGATCGCTGCCATCGCATGATTTTCCTGATGGCTGAATACATAAAGAGGGATGTGATGCGAAGAGGACAGCGCCTCAGCCATACCCCGACCAACAAGAAAGGCGGGCATGTATGAATCTGCCCGCCTCCGTGGAAATCCTGAAACGCCTATGCCCTTCAGATCCTGCAGCAAAGGAGAAAGCCTTCGAAGCAGGACGGGAAGATTCTTCACATGCTGGAAAACCATCTCTGACTGAGACAGTCCCCGCCGCCCTTCCTTCACTGAAAGGACGATCCGTTCTTCCCCCATCAGCCCCTTGGAAGAATCATAAACCGCTGCCGATGTCGTATAGCAGCTGGTATCTATTCCAAGAAACCTCATGATTATTCACCTTGTAATGCCTTATCCAGAAGTCCATTGATGAATCGATAGGACCCTTCACCGCCATATGTCTTGGCAAGCTCTATCGCTTCATTGATAATGACCTTCTTATCCGGGCGGTCTTCCCCGGAATGATAAAACTCAGCGACAGCCAGACGGAGAATATTCTTATCCACCACATTGAGCTGCGTGAGCGACCAGTTCTTTTTCAAATATGCCTTGATCTTATCATCGACATCTTCATGAGCTGCCGCTTCGATCAAAGCATCTGCAAAAGCCTTGTCCTTCTCTTCCAAATGAAGCGTCTCTTCCTCGATCGGCTCTGACTCCGGATTGAGCTCTCTGGAGTACAGCACCTTGAGGGCATATTCTCTTGCGCTTGTTCTACTCATGTCAGCCTCTCTCTATGCTATGAAATTTCCTGCCTTACATCCATGGTTTCCCATGACTCCACAGGCCAGGCGGATCCAGCAGATCCTGCCGGGAGCGGTTTCCCTAAAGAAACTTTGGCGGCAGGATCTGATGACTCCCGTTCACTCTACCATTTCAGTAATCGTCACATCAATGCTTTCGATGTCCTCTCTTCTAAGCGAAGAGAATACATTCTTCACCACCATCTGGATATAGCGGGCAGTCTCCTGTACCTGACAGCCTTTATGCAGTGCGACAGAGAGCGCCACCTTCACACGTCCATCCTTCAGATTTCGTATCCAAAGCCCGCGATGAGCCTTGAAGCCAAAGGCCTGACTAATCCCCTGCATCAGGTACTGAAAGCCATCCGCGGTGAAATGAGATACCTCAGGCATGGCAAGCAGAGCCTCTTCAATTTTCTGATATACGACTTCTTCCGATCGTTTCTTCTCTGCTTCTTCACCGGACATCTCTATTTCTCCTCACCGAAAACGATGCGTTCCACATTGACATTGACTGCATTCACTCTAAGGCCCGTAGAATCTCCGACGCTTTCCTTGACTGCTTCCTGCAGCTGTAAAGCGATAGCCGGCAGGCGTTCGCCATGCCAGGCTGCCACGTAGAGATCGATGACGATACCATTCTCCCGGATGGAGACACGCACGCCTTCTGCTTCCGCATCACTGATGACAGCAGAGATCCCATGAGAAAACCGATCGTCCATCCCGTAGATCCCCTTCACATGGAGCGCTGCTTCTCGGGCAATGACTGCAATGACCTGGTCCGATACACGAACGGTTCCCAGGTCATTTTTTACTTCTGCAGTTTCCATATAGAAATTACTTTACGCGTTCGATGTAAGCGCCGGTACGGGTATCAATGCGGAGCATTTCACCTTCATTGATGAAGAGCGGTACAGAAACGACATAGCCGGTTTCCATCTTAGCCGGTTTGGAACCGCCGGTCGCTGTATCACCACGGATGCCAGGTTCGGTCTCTACGACTTTCAGTTCTACAGAGTTCGGGATATCGACGCCGATGATGGTGCCGTTGAAGAATACGACATTGCATTCCATTTCTTCCTTCAGGAAGTTGATCTTGTCGCCGAGCTGTTCTTTGTTCAGCATGATCTGTTCATAGGTTTCCGTATCCATGAAGCAGTAGGAACCATCAGCTTCATACAGGTACTGCATCGGTTTACGTTCTACAGTAGCCGGCTGCAGTTTGATGCCTGCATTGAATTTACGTTCTACGACAGAACCGCTCTGCAGGTTTTTCAGCTTAGCACGTACAAAAGCTGCCCCTTTGCCTGGTTTTACGTGAAGGAATTCAATACACTGCCATACCTGTCCATCCAATTCTACGGTAATGCCCGGGCGTAAATCGTTACTAGAAATCATTTAGTTTTTCCTCCTGCTACACTCTTAAAAATTTCTTTGGGAATTTAGTCAAGATGGAGATTCCATCCTTTTCTATTACAACCGTATCTTCGATACGGACTCCACCAACACCTGGGATATAAACCCCCGGCTCCACAGTTTCTGTCATACCTGCGCAAAGGACAGTATGATCCCTTGGCGACAACGTGGGTATTTCGTGGATCTCCAGTCCTACACTGTGTCCCAGCGCATGACCGAACCACTTATCCAGATCCTTCTCTTTCAGATATTTTCGGGACTCCTGATCCACATCTGCTGCCACAAGGCCAGCCCTCAGTATCTTTTCGATATGCTCATTGCATCCCAGCACCGCATCATAGATGTAGCGCTGCCGCTCTGAGATCTCTCCGACAGCCACCGTCCTCGTGATATCCGAGTGGTAGCCATGGTAGATCGCGCCGAAATCAAAGGTGACGAGATCACCTTCTTCGATCACTTTATCTGTCGCTGTCCCGTGAGGATAGGCAGACCGCCAGCCGGATGCCACGATCGTATCGAAAGATTTCCCTTCCGATCCGGCTTCCAGCATCGCGCACTCCAGGATCGTCCGAAGCTCTGCCTCTGTCACACCCGCCTTGATATAAGGCACGGTCTTCTCAAAGCCCAGATCGGAAATCCGGCATGCTTCTTCGATGAGGCAGGTCTCTTCCGCGCTTTTGATTTGGCGCAGTGTATCAGGCACTACGAAGACGAAATCCGTTTCCGGCAGTACCTCATCAAAAGAAAGATACATCTTATACGTCATGCCCGCTTCGATCCCGAAACGAGTGACGTGATGCTTTGCAGAAAGCTCTCCCACCGTCTTCGCCAGTTTTCCAGCATAGTCGATGATGGTAAAGCCCTTCGCTTCTTCCTTCGCCTGTTCTGTATAACGGCTGTCTGTCAATAAATAGCAGTCATCGGCCGTTAAAAAGAGATAGCTGTCAGATCCGGTAAAGCCAGAGATGTATCGGCAGTTTTCATCCTTCTCTATGAAAGCTGCATCTACACCGCTCTCTTTCAGAAAATCTGAAATCATTGCTCTTTCTATCAACATATATCACCGCTTTCTATCATCTAAATATATTACCGTATTTACCCTCTTTTGTCCATGAAAAAATTAAGAAGGTCAAAGATCTCGGCCAATCGGGCAGGGTGCTCTCTGAAATGCAGGACCCGTTGCACTCTCGGGCCCTTTCGAACCTGTGCCGCAGCAAAATGAAAAACCGCCCGATAGGTACCGGGCGGTGATGAGATCGTTGTTTGATCCTCTCTTGCATGTTCATGCAGCAAGCGGATAGGGAGACAGCGATCCACGTAGTGAGTATACCGACGAAGCGTTTCATGAGCATGCTTACAGCGTCAGATCCTCGATGGGATCGGCATTCCCCTAGTTCCCATTTCTGAGCTGATTCAGCTTATCCTGCACAGACTTTGGAAGCGCGCGGCCGATCTCGCTTCGAAGATTTTGATTGTTATGATGAGAAATGAAAGTGGTCTGCACTTTCTTGTCTTCATTCACTGCACGGATGAGATCATCGACAGCCACACGATACGCCCCATTCCCAAGGACCTGGCTCTGTTCCGGTCCATCCGAAGTGACGACGTAGATCGAGCGGTACTCCTCCCTGCGATCATAGGACTCTTTTTCGATATAGCTGTCAGCCGTCATGCGGCTCGGTGTGAAAACAATGGTGAAATTTTTCCCCATCTTTTCGATCCTGGCCTTATTCGAGCTGCCCTGTCCATCGAAGACGACGATCATCTCCAGATTGTTGTGCGCCCCGTAGTCTTCCAGAAGATCGATCAGCTTCTTGCGGCTTGACTCGAGATCCTCCCGGTCAAAGACCTTCGGAAGCCAGAAGATCACGTTGTAGCCATCGACCAAGTATAAATCTTTCATAATACGGCTCCTTGCTGTTCAGTAACGGATGACCAAAGATCGGATGAAGCGGGTGACGGGCGGCTCGGCCCCTCTCACGCCGGAGATCTGTCACTCACCTCTCTGCTTCGCCGCCTCATAAATAAGGAGCGCAGCTGCCACCGAGACATTGAGAGAAGAGACCTTCCCTTTCATCGGTATACGGACACAGAAGTCACAGAGTTTTCTGGTGAGAGGCGAGACGCCCTTCCCTTCCGCGCCCATGACGATGACCAAAGGCCCCTTGAGATCGGCATCATAATAGAGGCTTTCTCCATCCATATCCGCGCCCACGACCCAGAAGCCTTTTTCTTTCAGCCCCTCCAGCGTCTGACGGATGTTTCCCGTCTGGCACACCGGAAGATAGGCAAAGGCTCCGGCCGCTGTCTTCATGGCCGCCGCCGTGACGGGCGGGCTCTTGTGCTTCGGAAGGAGGACAGCCGCCGCTCCCGCGCACTCTGCCGTGCGGACAATGGCGCCCAGATTTCTCACATCCTCCAATCCGTCCAACAGGATGAGGATGGGATCTTTTCCCTCCCAGTCCGAGAGCACTTTGTCAAGTTCTGCATATTCATACGGTTTGAGGAGAGCGGCTGCTCCCTGATGCACGACACCGCCAGCCATGGCATCCAGCTTATCTTCTGCGATCTCAATCACAGGAAGTCCTTTGCTTATAGCGTCTTCTGTGATCCGGGCGAGCCTCTCATCTTTCCAGCCTTCCTTGATGAAGACACTGCGCACCCGATCAGCCCGCAGGAATTCAGTGACGCTGTTTCTGCCGAAGGTCATGAGCGAGTCATCCTTCACGGGACGAACCCCATCACTGCTTCTCCGCTTCGGCGGTCTTTTCTCCCTGTGCCTGGCAGAAGGAAACCGGCCTTCCGCCGGTTTTTCCCCCCTCTGTTTTCTATTGCTTTGCTTTTTAGTCTGCATGTTGGAATTCTCCTGCCACATACTTCAAGCTTTTTTGGAGGATGAACCGCAGGCGTTCCTCCTCTCCCGCAAGCTTCAGATAGCCAAGAAGAGCTTCAAAAGCAGTGGCTTCACGGTACTCTTCGACAGTCGCACTCTTCGGTACCGTACTCGATGTATTTCTTCCTCGCTTGCATACCTTGAGCTCTCTGTCATTCAAAACTTCGCGAATCTCAAAAAGGATACGGCTCTGCCAGCGTGCCGATACGATTTCCGAAGTCAGTGTCGAAAGGATCTGCACCTGGTAGATACCGGTATGAATGAGTGTATCCCGAATGAAGAGGGACCAGACGACATCTCCCATATAGGCGAGCGTCAGTGCATCCATAGAGAAAGCATCCTGCTCCGTGATGGGCGCAGCCTGCTTTCCCATCTTTTGCACCATCTGTTTTTTCAGAAATAAGACTCTCTTAAACTCCACGTTTCTTCCACCTTGCTCCTGTCGGGGTATCTTCGATCACGATACCAATGTCCCCCAGCTTATCACGAATCTCATCAGCCAGCTGATACTGCTTTGCCTTGCGGGCAGACTGGCGGACCGCAAGGATCACATCCATAAGGTCGTTGTAGTCCTTATCATCATAGGCCTCCTGCTTCTTCCATTCCTTTTCAAGAATGCCGAGGATGTCTAAAATGGTCTTGAAGGTCTTGCCTGCCTTTTCAAAAGCCGCCTTGTCGAATGCGATACCGCCATGGACTTCATTGTAGTATACATTGATCGCTTTGGCGATCTCAAACATAGCACCTGTGGCAAGGCCGGTATTAAAGTCGTCGTCCATCGCTTCATGGAAGACTGCCATCGCATGATCAGAAGCATCGACAAGTGCTTTGGAGGCTTCCGTGACTGCACTCCCCTCAGCAGAAGAGAGCTCTTTCACGCGAGCAATGATGTCTTTCAGTTTTTCCATATTCTTTTCTGCTTCTTCCAGACGGTCATCAGAGAAGTCGAGCGGGCTTCTGTAATGGGTGGAAAGCAGGAAATAGCGGAGCGCATCGCCGGAGTATTTTTCCAGCACATCCTTGACAAGGAAGAAATTATTAAGCGATTTGCTCATCTTTTCTGAATTGATGGTGATGAATCCATTATGCAGCCAGTAGTCTACGAAGTGGCAGCCGGTGCAACCTTCGGACTGTGCGATTTCATTTTCATGATGCGGGAAGATCAGATCGCTGCCGCCGCCATGGAAGTCGAGTGTATTACCCAGATAGTGGGTAGACATGGCCGAGCATTCGATGTGCCAGCCCGGGCGTCCCTTGCCCCACGGGCTTTCCCAGAATGGTTCGCCGGGCTTTGCCGCTTTCCAAAGTGCAAAGTCTCCCGGATTTCTCTTTTCATCATTGACTTCGATGCGGGCGCCAGCCAGCATATCTTCGATCTTGCGTCCGGAAAGTTTGCCGTAGTCTTTGAATGTAGAAATGTCATAGTAAACATCGCCGCCAAGGACATAGGCATGCCCCTTCTCGATCAGTGTCTTCACCATATCGATGATGTCCTTCATATGATCGGACACTCTCGGATACATATCGGCACGGCGGACATGGAGCTTATCCATGACTTCAAAGTACGCATCAATGTAACGATCGGAGATCGTTTTCCAGTCGCTGCCTTCCGCATTGGCTTTATTGATGATCTTATCATCAACGTCCGTGAAATTCTGTACAAAGGTCACTTTATAACCGATGAATTCCAGATAGCGACGGATGATATCCCAAGTAACGGCCGGACGGGCATTGCCGATATGCGGATGGTTGTAGGGAGTAACGCCGCAGACGTAGATCTTCGCTTCTCCTTCTTTGATCGGATGGAATACTTCTTTTTCTTTTGTCAGAGTGTTATATACTTTGATCTCTTCCATAAAAGCCTCCTGTTTAATTATATATGGTATTTTTTGAATCACTGCATAATATGAGGAAGCCGGTCATGCCATCTTCTGATTTTCACGTATAGAAATCATGGCTTCCTCCTATGGCGCCTGAAACAGCTCGATGTTTTCGGCAAACAAAAACCACCGCCTCACAGAGACGGTGGCCCGCTATTCCACTCTGTCGGCCGAAGCCGCGCAAAATGCTTTTATCGCAAACACATTACGGAAAAGGATACTTGCGAAAACACGGATCGATCGTAGGAACAGTATTCCCCTGCTTTCCCCTTTTCAGCTCCCAAATGCATTTCCTTACGAATCACCTGGATAGTTTCACCGGTCCTATCCTCTCTGAAAAGCTTTTCGAAAGTACTTCTTCTGTTCATCGCCTGCATATGATATTGACAAATGAAGCATCTACAGCTGACCTGGCTTTTGACCCCACACTCGCCTGCTGGAGCTTTAGCTACCCGGCGCTCGCCTCTCACAACTCACTCTCTCGGTTTTCCCGGCAGGACTTACTTCTAAACCGCACCATGCTCAGCAGCCCTTTTGACTGCGTTACGTGGATCGTTTTGGCTGCGACTGCCATCGACTTTCAGCCACAGACCTGTGATGCTTATTGATTATTATAGATGGAATAGGGATATTCTGTCAAGGGGATTTCGTGACTAGTAACTAGTGACTGGTGACTGGTAGCTAGGGATTAGGGATTAGGAGAAAGCGGTGATTGAAATAGCGCAATTGGTACACTGACCGTTCTGCAAGGAAGATCTCTCGGCTACGCTCGAGATGACGACGGCGCGAAGCGCTATCAAAATTCTGCGGCGCTTCACTATTATTTGCGCCGCACCACCATTCCGCATTTCTCATTTCGCATTCAAGCAGAACCAAAGGACGGCACTTCCTCGGGGCTAACCCTGTAACTTAAGGAAACACTGATTCAATCGCAGAGTCAGCTTCTACAAAGATTTTTATACACAGCTTCGTCATAGCCTTCCTTAAATAGCTCGAACCTGTCAATCAGTTATTTTCCACGCCAAGCTCATGCTCTACGACGGAGGCAATGTCATCAATGATCCGTTCAAGCTGATTGATCTCCTTGCCCTCCCCCATGACACGGATGAGCGGCTCCGTGCCGGATGCACGGACGAGGATGCGGCCATCGCTGCCGAGTTCTTCTTCAGCAGCACGGATGGAGTCACGGATGAGTTCATTGTCTTCCCAGCCATTCTTGCTGTAGACCTCGACATTTTTGAGGATCTGTGGATATGTGACCATGAGGTGATTGAGTTCGGACATGGTCTTTCCGGATTCACGCAGGACCTTCAGCGTCTGCACCGCAGTGATGAGGCCGTCGCCTGTCGTATTGAATTCCGGGAAAATGATATGCCCGGACTGTTCACCGCCGATGGAGTAGTCATGCTTCAGCATTTCCTCAAGAACATAACGGTCGCCCACCTGCGTGGATACCGTCTGACAGCCGTTTTCCTTCAGGGCTTTGCCAAAGCCAAGATTGCTCATGACAGTGCCGACGACCATATTCTCATGAAGACGTCCTTCTTTCTTCATCTGGAGGGCATTGATGAGCATCAGATGGTCACCGTCCATGACCTGTCCTTTTTCATCGACGAAGAGACAGCGGTCTGCATCGCCGTCATTAGCGATGCCGCAGTCCGCGCCAAGCTCCAGGACCTTCTTCTGCAGTGTCTCGATATGCGTGGAGCCACAGCCGTTATTGATATTCACACCATTTGGTTCATGGAAGATCGCAGTGACTTCTGCCCCAAGCTCTTCCAGCATCGCCGGCAGGAAATCACTCGCTGCGCCATTCGCAGAGTCCGTCACGATCTTAAGACCTTTGAAATCGCCCTGCACAGTCGAAAGGACATGTGCTCTGTACTTATCAGCCAGCTCGGGGCGGTGCGAGATCACGCCGATCTTATCCCCTGTCGGACGCGGGATCTCTTCATCATGACGAAGGATATTTTCGATATCTTCCTCAGTCTCATCCGGCAGCTTATAGCCATTTTTATCAAAGAACTTGATTCCATTATCTGGAAATGGATTGTGTGAAGCAGAGATCATGACGCCGGCATCATAGCCTTCCGTGCGGGTGAGGTAGGCAATGCCCGGTGTCGGAATGACGCCTGCAAGATCGACATCAACGCCGGATGCACAAAGACCGGCAGAAAGAGCCGCCGTCAGCATGGATCCGGAAATGCGGGTATCCATACCGATCAGGAAGCGATGCTTACCGCTGGTCTTGCAGAAGTACGCGCCTGCCGCGCGTCCGAGCTGGTACGCCAGCTCCGGCATCAATGTGGAATTTACGAGTCCACGCACACCATCGGTACCAAACAATGTAACCATTTTATTTCCTCCCAATAATTTCTTGATAACTTTCGTATTCTACCGCGAAGGGACCATTTCGTCAACAGGGCGGGAAATGGACGCCGGAGAAATGCGGATCGAATTGCAGAATCCGGTAGGACCCGTATCTCTTTAATCCTTATCTATTTCTATCGTGACCGTCGTCTGTGAAACGGTGGTACTGCCGCCTGTGGGCTTCGGGATGGTCACGGTCTTCCGGATCGTATCCCTGGCCCCTGTGACATCGATAGGATCAAGACTCAGTACACTGTTTTTTTCAAAATAACTGATCGGCGCAGTCAGTGTAGCGACGGGCGGATCGACGGTGATCTTACCCACCTTGTATCCTTTGGCCGGTTCACCTGTCGTTTCCGCCTTCATCGGCAGGTTGCCGATCCTTGTTTCCTCTTTCATCTTTACATTGATGCGGACCTGGCTCGGCATCACATCAAGACCGGTGACGGTATTGCCATCTGCATCAAGTACATTCACACTGTCAAATTCTACGAAGTTCTTATCCTTGCCGGATACATTGACAGAGACCACGGCGCGATCCGCCTCTGCGATCTTGGAAGAGCTTCCCGCGATCGTGATCGTGTCTGGTGTCGCTTTGCGGCTTTCGACTGAGAAATTCGCATCCGGTGTACCGAAGACTTCGATCACGGCAGGGAGTGTCTTCACGGCATAGGTGTCGATATTGAGGTCAAAATACTCCGGCGTGACCGAGATGACGGATTCATCCCCCGGTACGGAGATATGGATCTTCGTATTCGGGAAATCGCCATCGGTAAAACCAGAAAGGTCCACATAGGCTTTGATGTTATCCGAACGCATATAGACCATATCGCTCCTTGGCATGCGGATCTTTGCCTTGACTTTGAGAGGCACATTGGTCGCCACCAGCGAGCGATCCAGATTTCTGACTTCCACGGGGACCGTGTAGGTATTCTCCACCATCGGATTCTGTTCATTCATCACGTACACCCAAAGGGCGCAGGCTGCGATCAGACAGAAGATTTTGGGCAGCCACCACTCATGTTTGGCAAATCTCATTTTAGGGGGCTCCATTTCTGTAATACATCACTGACATTCTTCGGCTTGCCTTGCATCAGGTAGTTGCGAAGGATATTTCTAAGGCTCTCTGCATCCTGACCACGATAAATATGACCACCATAGGTGTAGGATACGATGCCTGTCTCTTCACTGACGACCACCACGACACAGTCTGCCTGTTCGCTCATGCCGATAGCAGCTCTATGGCGGGTACCCAGCTCGGAAGAAAGGCTGTGATCGCGCGTCAGCGGGAGCAGACAGCCTGCCGCCATGACACGGTTCTCACGGATGATGACCGCACCATCGTGCAGCGGGGTATTCACGATGAAAATATTTCCCAAAAGCTCCTTGGACACCAGCCCCTCGATGCGAATGCCCGTATCGATGCGATCATCGAGACCAACGCTTCGCTCGAAAACGATAAGGGCGCCAATCTTATTCGCGGACATGACCATGGCCGCATCGACGACATCATCGATCACATGATCCCACTCGATCTCATTCATCATGCGGGAGGAAACATAGAATTTCCCGCGACCGATCTGCTCCAGCGCCCGGCGCAGCTCCGGCTGAAAAACGACCGGAAGAGCGACGATAAGGACAGTCATCAGTTTATCCAGGATCCAGCTGACTACATGCAGCTGCAGCCATCCCGCCAGCACGGTAAAAAGCCCGAGAAATACCAGCCCTTTCAGAAGAGCTGTCGCTCGGGTATCCCGGATCAGGATGTAAATACGGTATAAGAAAAAAGCGACTACCAGGATGTCCAGCACATCCCAAAGCCGCATGGTCATAAAGAGTCCCTGTATCTGACTTGACATAGTAGTACCTCATAAAAATAAGCAGAGCGATATCGCCTTCGGAGAGGCCCGCCTTTGAAAACAATTTCTTCAGGCTTACCTAGGGAAACGCTGATTAAATCGCAGAGTCAGATTCTATAAGAATTTTTATACATAGCTTCGTCATAGCCTTCCTTAAATAGCTCGCTATTCGCGTCAGGTGATTCCTCGCTATGCATAAAAATTCAAGAGTAAAATCTGACAACGATTGAATCAGTATTTCCCTAGTCTCATTTTATCATGAATCACTGCACGTGAAAAGAGGAATCCGACGTCCGGACTCCTCTTGCCGACACGCCCCCTCATCACTGTCTTTCAGAGAAAACGCAGGCTGTCTATCACTAGCAGCCAAGATGTTTCGCTTTTTCATCGAGCTTTGCTTGGATGCGCTTACCGGTCTCTGTCATCGCAAGACCAGCGCGGCTGGTTTCCTTGAGCTCGACTGGAAGCCTGCGCCCCACATCCGCCATGGCAGAAATGACTTCATCTGCAGGAATGGCACTTCGAACCCCATTCATGACCATTTCCACCGCAACCAGAGCGTGGACGGCATGGAACCCATTCCGCTTCACGCAGGGGACTTCGACAAGTCCGCCGACCGGGTCACAGACCAGACCCAGGATATTTTTCAGCGCGAGCGCGAAGGCATCCGCCATCTGTGCATTCGTCCCGCCCAAAAGGTCCACAGCCGCCGCTGCCGCCATCGCAGCCGCAGTGCCGCATTCCGCCTGGCAGCCTCCGACCGCCCCTGCGATCGACGCCTTCTCTGCCACGACCTTACCGATCGCGCCTGCCGTAAAAAGTGCTCGCGTCATGTCATTCATGGTGGCATTCACTTCTTCCGAGACCGCAGCCAGTACCGCAGGCAGAATGCCGCAGGAGCCAGCCGTAGGGCATGCCACGATGCGATACATCTTGGCATTCGCTTCCGCTGTCGCAACGGCATATGCCGCCGCACGCTGACAGACCGGAGAGAGGAAGTGCATCTTGCCTTGGAAAAGGCGATTGGCATCGCCTCCGACGAGGCCGCTCGAAGACTTCGCCGTATCGGACAGTCCCTCCTGGATCGACTGCCGGAAAATAGGGATCATATCTTTCATACGTTCCCAGACGTCTTCAAAAGACTTTCCACTCTCCTCTGCCTCTTGGCGGCAGGCAAGCTCCCCCGGAGCACAGTGCGCCGCATCAGCAGCGGCAAAAAATTCAGATAATGTATGGTAAGTAAGCATGGTCGTCTCCTTGGAATAAGTAGCTGTTGGTTCAATAGGTTCTGAAGGGAGGGCAGGTTTAGGGTTCAGGGTTCAGGTTGATGAGTTCAGGGTTGTGGTGGCAGCTTCGCTGCAAAATATATATTTGCGGCGAAGCCGCCCCCTTCATTCCTAATTCCTCATTTGAGCCAAAGCTTTCAAACGGAATCACGAAGCGGCACTCCCCACGGGCTAACCCCGAAGTTTGAACGCGGGAATAAGTGGCTAGGGATTAGGAATTGGGGATTAGGAGTGACTAGTGACTTAAATGCCATCTTCGGGCATCCCATCTATACGCCGCGGCGCTTCCATATTTTTATGCGCCGCACCACCACTCCTCACTCCTAACTTCTCACTCCTAACTAGAAAACGCAAATCTTTCAAACGAAATCAAAGGACGGTACCCCCCCACGGGCTAGCCCTAGATAATATCCATTGCCATTGCGTACACGATGTTGGCATTCGAGGCAGCGATCTCGTCAGCAAGCTTCTGCGAGACGCACTGGTCCGTATGGATGATCATGACTGCTTCATCCCCTTTTCCCTTGCGGAAAAGACGCATATTGGAAATATTGATCTCTTCGGCAGCGAGCGCGCGGCAGACCTCAGCCACGATCCCCGGTACATCGTGATGACGTGTCAGGAAGGTGTACTCTTCTCCCGTGATCTCGACAGGATACCCATCGATTTCTGTGATCAGTACACGACCTCCACCCAGCGATCGGCCCACGACCGTCACATGCGCGCCATTTTTGCCGTGGGCTTCGATCTTGGCCACATTCGGATGCCCCATGTCATCTTCTGAAAGGGCAAAGGAGATCTGGATCTCCTTCTCTTCCGCAATGTGCAGTGCATCACGGATGGAGCCGCTGTCCGGCGCATAGCCCATTAGCCCTGCTGCCAGCGCACGATCGGTCCCATGACCTTTCCCTGTCTTTGCAAAAGAACCATAGAGTGTGATCTTCGCTTCTTTCAGAGGTTCTCCCAGAATGCGGCCTGCGACCTGCCCGATGCGTGCCGCTCCTGCGGTATGTGAGCTGGATGGCCCGATCATGACGGGACCGATGATATCAAAAATTCCCATTTCTCATTCTCCTTATCCTATAACCGTAAAGTCAGTCCGGGAAGTACAGGTGACTTTATTCCATAATAAAAATCTGCCCAAAGGGCAGATCTCCTTCAAGCACAATCGCCCCACGGGTGAAATCCGGCATTGAATCAATGATACATGCAGTTGTCTAGTTTTCAAAAGGCATTGTCCGATCGCCTGCCGCATCACATCCAGTGGCTGAGGTCGAAGTCTTCGCCAATGGTCTCACGGATGCAGATCTTGGCGATGTACATGCCCATGAGTGTCAGTGACGAACGGCGAAGGAGGCTCGTATCCCAGGCATCCTGCAGTTTGACCAGATCCGGAGAAATGCGGCCAAGGATATAGCTCATTTCCTTCCTGTCATACGGCGCCGGACGAGACTCTGCCAGTGCCTGCAGGGTACTTCTCATGACGGCATCCTCGATGCCAAGATCATCCAGAAGTGATGTCAGCATGGCTTCGTCGACAGCCGCCAGCTTGTAGTAGGAATTATACAAGCTATTGACAATAACACCGGCCGGCCAGGAAGGACGCACCGCTTCCAGCTCACTCTTCATGCAGCCGCGGAAGGCAAAGACGAAGGGATATGAATCATGCAGCACCTGTCCGAAAGGATCCTCTTTATTTTCAAGAGAAATGCAGTGCAGGTACTCGAGCTGCTGATAGCCGCTGTATTCGTTTGGAAGCTCGCCCACAAAAGGCGTGATGTACTTTTCTGTATATTTTTTGAGGCGTGCGGCATCCACGTTATCCGTATTTCTGGAGTAGTGGAAAATGAGCAGCAAAGACAGCGCGTGGAATCCGGTCTCCTCCATGCGTGGCATAGCTTTCAGAGCATCGTAGGCAAGGATAGTCTTTGTATCCGACCTGTTTCCATGCGCCACATCCGAGAAAGCATCCGAGACCATGGCGAGCACAACCGGTGTCGGCATCATGACATAGGTGCGCTGGGCATTCTGCATCGCTTCCTGCACCATGATATGTGTCAGCGTATCCACCAGCTCCCGGTCGCTCATGGCGAGCTTCTCGATGAGATGATGTGTCACTTTGCGTGTATCCTGCTCTACCGTCCGCGATACAGCACCATAACGGTTCAGGAAATGGCAGACAAAATACTCCTCGAGCGTATCCACCTTGGGGTGGTCCTCCAGGATCTTGGGCGCAGGCTCCGGCGGAAAGGGACTCTTTTCCGCAGAAGCCACCGCTTCAAAGGGCGCTGTATTTTCAAAATCCTTTTTGGCAAAGACGCGCGTCTTTTCTTCCTCGGCATCGTCCTTTTTGATGATCGGAAGTATCTCTGTCGCATCATCGACGGCAGGCTTTCCGGCGATCGGAGAAGCGGCTGCTTTTTCTTTAGAAATCGTAGGAATTTCCATGGTCTTATCCAGATCGGCCATGATGGGTTCTGCATTTTTCTTCTTTCCGGGCAATCCGAATATCATGAGACAGGTGACCGCAAAGAACAGAAGAACGACCCCGGCAAGGACCAGGTAGGGAATGATAAACATCGATGCTCCTTATATACTCTCTTTACTTTATAAAATCAAATCAGTTACATGGTATCATATTTTCCTTTTGACTTCAATCACATACGATGGGAGGTTCACCCGTGATAATCCCCCTTTTATGTGCGAAGGCGGTTCTGCAGCTTCTTGCCGGCTGCCTTCCTCAAACAGCTCGATGCTCACGTTTTTTTCACACTCTTTGACAGCTCTTGAAAGCAGGGATCCAATGTCTGCGTGATCGGATCAGCCTTTGCCGAGCTTCACCGCCTTTGGCGTTCGAAGCTCTTCAAAAGCATTCCACGGCTTATCGTAGATAACCAGACACTCCGTCACAGAGTCGTAAGCCGCTTTGGCAAGGAATGACCCCAATTCGGAAAAGGGACCTGCATCCGTATAGCGCTCTGCCCCGATCTCCGTCACAAGTGTGATACCGTCCGTCCCTGTTCCTGTAGCCGGACACCCGTTATTCACATCCGCGATGCCCAGATCTGAAAGCGCTGCGCTCTTTCCTTCTGTCAGCGTGATGAAGCTTCTCGCCATGATGCCTTCGGGAAGACTTCCATGGATGAGGACCATCATATTGATGGTGCCGACAGGTGCAAAGTGACCATCCCTCTCCCGATACAGCGGTTTTGACGATGCACGGCAGGCTGTCTTTTCCACGCCTCCCGTGGTCACGATCTCTACAATAAGCTCTCCGGATGTGAAAACCTTGTGCGAGTACTGATACACCTTCGCCGCGGTCAGAAGCGCACTGGAGGTTTCCGGATCGGCCCCCTCCTTTTCGATACAGCGTTTCAGGTATGCGGCTACCGATCCGCCGGGAAAATCGGACTCTTCCCCATAAAAGGTTCTGAGCCGCTGATTCATCACAGCTCTCACGCGGCGCAGACCGCCGCCATAGATCGCAGTCGATAGTGAGAGATGCTCTTTGTCAAAGGAGATCAAAAGACTGTCCTCGCTGACACGAAGACGGGCTCCCGGCACAGCGAGAGAATGGATGGTGGGATACATGGGCGTCGACCTCTTTTCGATGAATAAATGGGCAGAAACACGGATGACACCCTTCCCGATATCGTCCGTATTTCTACGCTTCATTATATCACGAGCGGTCAGCAGCCAGAGCTATCACCCGCATTGACTCTTATTTCCTTATGGACAAACCCACACGCCTTTGCTATGATAAGAGCAAAATATTTCTGTTTTAAAAAGGAGTTGGTACGGCTATGCCCTATGACGAGCGGACACTTTGTGAATTAAGCGAATCTGCAGAAATCACCCCTATAGGAATCCAGCTGGAAGTGAATGCGGAAATTTTTAATACGCTTCACAACCTGCTTTGCACCATGCGAGAGGACAAAGACATCTCCCCTTCTGATGAAGCACGCCTCTACAAACTTTGGCGGCAGACCATCCATGAAATGTCACTGATCGAGCTTCGGAAAGGCCGCGGCCTCCCCATGTCCGAGCAGATCTCGATGCTGCGCGAAGCCTATGACATAGAGACTAAGTACATGGCGGACCAGATCTTCCGTCCTGTTTCCAGCGTACAGCTGACAAAAAAACTCATCGAGAAGGAAAGCGCCTTTGATGAAGAAGAGATGAATGCCTTCTTCCGAAAGACCATCTGGCCATCTATCCGTCAGGGAAAGAAAGGCGGGCAGAAGCATCCCACCGCCTACATCATCGCAGGGCAGCCCGGCTCGGGCAAGACGCGCATGTCTTCCATGATCATCGAAGAGTATGATGGAAATATCGTACAGTCCATGAGTGATAATTTCCGCGGTTTCCACCCTCGTTATAAAGCTCTCATGAAAAAGTACGGGCAATATTGTGCCTATTTCTCCATGGCTCAGGGGCAGTACCTCTCAGACCTTGCCATGAAGCAGGCCGCCGTAGAGCGTTACCACATCCTTCAGGAAGGATCCCTGGAAGATGTCTCCCACACAAAAGAATACATCCGTTATCTGAAAGAGCGCGGCTATACGATCTGCGTGCTCCTCAGAGCCTGCCCCAAAAAGGAAAGCTGGAAAGCCATCCACCAGCTCTTCCTGCAGCAGCGTCTGAAAGCACCCGGACTTTCCCGTCTCATCACGAAAGAACAGCATGACAAGGCATGCCTTTCCTTCCTTTCTGCCACCAATGACCTCATTGCACAGAACTTGATGGATCGGCTCATCATCAAAAGCCCCAAAGGGCTTCTCTACGACAGTGATGATATGCCCACAGAACGAGTCAGTGAACTTCTTGCGAAGCGAATGACAAAATAAAAAGAGGCCGAAAGGTCTCTTTTTTTACGCGCCGCAGCAAGGAATGCCGCCCGTGAATGAAACGCCCCTCTCCCACTTCCCGCCTTTCCATGGCATCTGTTTTCCTGTATATCTCAAAACTCCTATGACTCCCAAATCTCACCTTTCCCAGATCGCCGCCTCGCTTCATCTGGATGCCTGCGGCGCATGCTCTGCCTCCTTAGACAGCACACTGAAAGAGCAGCTCCGAAATGCCGGCCCTATCCCCTTTGCGCCCTCCTCGCTCGAAGAAAGACTGGATCCTTCCGCGCTCCTTAGAGATGCACGCTCCTTCTTTGTGATTCTATTTCCATACAGACCTGCCAGAGAAGAAGAAGGAAATATCGCGCTCTATGCAAGGCCCATGGACTATCATAAGGTCATCCACCGCTATCTTCAGAAAATCATAGAGACGGCTCGCCCGTCTTACCCGGGCGAGCAATTTCTTCCCCTCGTGGATACCTCTCCCATGGTCGACCGCTGGCTCGCCTACGCCGCCGGACTTGGGTTCTTCGGAAGAAATCACTGCCTGATCCATCCGACATACGGCTCCTTCGTCACCATCGGATCCATCCTGACCACACTGTCACTTACACCTGATGAGCCGCTCACGCTGGATTGCGGCAGCTGCCGCGAATGCCTCATCCGTTGTCCCGGGCGTGCCATCGGAGAGAAGAGGCTCGACCCTTTCCGATGCAAGTCTTACCTCACGCAAAAGAAGGAAGAGCTCTCATCGGGAGAGATGCAGATCCTGCAGCGAACACCCTACATTTTTGGCTGCGATGAATGCCAGCGCTTTTGCCCCTTCAATCAAAAAGCCCTCCCCTCTCCGCTTCCGGAGATCCATGAGCATCGGATCTCTACACTGACAAAGGAAGAAATGGACGGCTATTCCAACCGCGCCTTCGACAAAGCCTTCCGTTCCTACGCCTTCGCCTGGCGCGGAAAAAAAATACTTCTTAGGAATTGGAACATCGTAAACGAAAAAGGGAAAGAGGATATAAACAGCAGCCGGTAAGAAGAAGCTCAGCCTTTGCCACGCAATTGTATCTATTTGCAAAAACGTATATAAAACGTATATAATAAGATGATTGACTATTATCTCTCATTCAGTTTCCAAGGAGGTATCATGGAAGCGCTCAACGCTATTGTTTCAGAAATCAATGGATTTCTCTGGTCCTCGGTGATCATCATTCTTCTGGTGGGTGCCGGGTTCTACTTTACCGTCCGCACACGCGGCGTACAGATCCGCTATTTTACGAAGATGTTTTCCCTCATCACAGAGAGTGCCGGCAAAAAGACCGCCGGTAATGAGATCTCCCCGTTTCAGGCCTTCTGTGTCAGCACGGCATCCCGTGTCGGCGTCGGCAATATTGCCGGCATCGCCATCGCTATCACAGCAGGCGGTCCGGGTGCGATTTTCTGGATGTGGTTCATCGCCATCATCGGCTCAGCGACAGGCTTCGTAGAAAGTACGCTCGGACAGATCTATAAAGTCCCGCGCGAAGACGGCACCGGATTCCGCGGCGGCCCGGCTTACTACCTGAAAAATGGTCTCGGGCATGGTCTGTGGGCAGCGATTTTTGCCATTCTGATCTCTGTCACCTATGGCATGATCTACAACTCCGTCCAGTCGAATACCATCGCACTCGCACTTTCCTCCTCTCTGGGACTTGACCGCATGCTCATCGGCGGTGTCGTCACTGTCCTCGCTATGGCTGTCATCTGCGGCGGCATGGGCCGTATCGCTCGCGTCACGGAATGGATGGTCCCGATCATGGCCGGCATTTACATCCTGATCACGCTTGGCATCATGCTTTTCAACATCACAGAAATGCCCCGCGTCTTTGGCATCATTTTCCGCGATGCTTTTGACTTCCAGGCAGTCTTTGGCGGCGGCATGGGCGCTGCCGTCCTGACAGGCTTCAAGCGCGGCCTCTTCTCGAACGAGGCCGGCGAAGGCTCTGTACCGAATGCAGCAGCCACAGCAGACGCCAGTCACCCGGCTGTGCAGGGTCTCATCCAGTCCTTCGGCGTCTATGTCGATACGCTCTTCATCTGCTCTGCTTCCGCATTCATCGTCCTCCTGACAGGCGACTATACTTCGACCGGTCTCACCGGCATCGAGCTCATCCAGTGGGATCTTGCCCAGTACTTTGGTCCGATGGCTCCGAAAGCCGTCTCCATCCTGATCTTCCTCTTCGCCTTCACCTCCCTCATCGGTAACTACTACTATGGGGAGATCAATATCGGCCACCTGACCCAAAAGAAATGGCCGCTCAATCTTTTCCGCGTCTGCATCGCTGTCATGATCTTCTGGGGCTCTCAGGCTGACCTCCCGCTCGTCTGGAATCTCGCCGACCTCTTCATGGCTTTCATGATACTGACAAACGTCACTGCCATCCTCCTTCTCTTCCCGCAGGCCAATGCGTGCCTCAAAGATTATGAACGTCAGCTCAAGGAAGGCATTCAGACACCGCTCTTCCATAAAAATGTCCTCCCCAGCCAAAAAGGCATCTACTGGTGGGATAAGGAAAACAACTATAAAGAATAATCTGTATTTGAAAAACCGCGCTGCCCTTCGGAAGCGCGGTTTTTTTATCTTACGGATTGCTTCTTCTATCAAGCCCTCTACAGAGGCTTCGGTTGTTTCATGAATCGCACGGGTTCTTTCCATCCAGAAGCTATTATGGATCACGGATGCCCAAAAGCTGCAAGGGACCTCCTCTTTTACCCAAACAGGAGCCTCAACGAACACCGGTCCCACGCGTTTATCGACGGCTGACGATCCACACAAAAAAAGACTGCGAATACTCGCAGTCTTTTTTTATACCACCTATGCTTTTGATCTCTTCTCTTCGCGCGAAGACGCATTTCTGGCGCTTCCGGTATGTTCATGCCATGTGACCCAGAGAGATGTCGCTACGCACACAGAGGAGTAGGCCCCGGAGATGAAGCCGATCAGCATGACCAGTGCAAAGTTTCTCGTGGTATCGCCGCCGAAAAAGTAGAGCGAAGCCACGCAGAAGAGCGTCGTAGTCAGTGTATAGAGGGAACGACGGATGGTCTGATGAATGGAATCATTGGCCAGTTTCGCAAAGCTGTCCGTCCGGCGATGGGTATGAATGGCTTCACGAATACGGTCGAAGATGACGACAGATTCATTCATGGAGTAACCAAGGACCGTCAGGATCGCCGCAAGGAAGGATGCATCGACTTCCAGATGGAAGAATGCAAAGACACCGAGCACCATCAGGATATCATGGCAGATAGCTACGATCGCAGACAGTGCGATACGATGCTCAAAGCGGATAGACATATAGAGGATCATCGCACCAAAGGACAGGATGACATTGAGAAGTGTATTCTTCGTGACCTCAGAACCGATCACGGCACCGACAGTCTCGATGCGCTTCACTTCGGCTTCGCCGACTTTATCCTTCACATGAGAAACGACCGTCTGTGCTTCTTCCGCAGAGAGGTTTCTGGTACGGATGATGACGTCATCGCCGGACTCTCCCTGCATATTGCTGCCGGAAAGCTGAATGGTCGCTGTTTCAAGACCATCCGCGCGAAGTCCGTCACGCACCTCTTCTACCGTGACATTCTTGGGAAATGCCAACTCCAGAATGGTGCCGCCTGTAAAATCAATCCCCCAGTTGAAACGGAAGAGGATGATGGACACAACGGAAAGAATGATCAGAAGTCCGGAAAAGCCGAACCAGAGCTTTCGTTTGCCGATAAAATCAAAGCTGTTGAACATTATCTATCGTACCCCCTTTTTCCGCCAAACCACCAGGGGTTATGGATCCAGTTCGCATCAATAAGGAACATGAGCAGTGTACGGCTGACGGTGATCGCCGTGAACATGGATACAGCGACACCAAGACCGAGCGAGAAGGCGAACCCCTTCACCGTCGCACTGCCCAGGAAGAAGAGGATGCAGGAGGTGATGATGACTGTCATATTCGCATCAAAGATGGTGACAAATGCACGTTTGAAGCCGGACTGGACAGCCAGCCTAAGCATCTTGCCGGATGCGATCTCTTCTTTGAATCGTTCAAAGATGAGGACATTTGCATCGACCGCCATACCGATGGACAGAATGACGCCCGCCACACTTGGAAGTGTCAGTGTCGCATGCAGCATATTCAGGATGCCCAGAAGGATGAGGACATACACAAGAAGTGCCACATCCGCGACAAAGCCGGCCATACGGTACACGGCCAGCATGAAAATAACGACCAGAGAGAGACCGATGGTGAAAGCCACGACGGACTTATCCTTCGAGTCCTGTCCAAGAGACGGACCGACGGTACGGACTTCCATGACGGAAACCTTGACCGGAAGCGCACCGCTTCGGAGAAGGATCGCAAGATCCTTCGCTTCTTCGAGCGTTCTCTGCCCCGTGATGACAGCGGAGCCACCGGTGATGGCTTCATTGACGACCGGATTCGTCAGGAGCTCTCCGTCGAGATAGATCCCGATGTGACGGCCGATATTCGCCGCAGTGAGGGCGCCGAATTTCTTTCCCCCCTCATCGGAAAATTCCAGAGCAACGAGCGGCTGCTTGTTCTGCCCCATCTGTTCTTTTGCATTTTTCAGGTCTTCCCCCGTCAGCTTGACATTGCCTTCCTCATCCTTGAACTGGAGGACTGCGGTCTTGCCAATGGTTTCGATGGCCTTCTGCGGATCCTTTTCACCCGGCAGCTCGATGATGATACGGTTCGCTCCTTCACGCTGGATGATCGGTTCCGTCAGACCCATTTCATTGACACGCTTCTGCATGATATTGATGACCTGCGTGATTGCCTCATTGGTGACCTTATTTTCTTCGGTATCCTCAGCCTGCATGACGATATGCGTGCCGCCCTGCAAGTCAAGGCCCTGACGGATATGCCCGGCCAGCCAGCCTACGCTCGCAAGGAAAATCCCGATAATGGCCGCGATAACGACCCAGAATCGGATGAGCGCGCCGCTTCTGACGCTGCTGTTCCTTTTCTTTTCCAAAACTTCAACCTCTTTTCGTGATGATACTTCGTTTCTCTGTAATGATACCGGCCATGCACTGGTCGAAGGGCTCTTCAGGGAGGAAATCTACGACCTGAAAATCCCACAGAGTCATGATCCTTTTTTCATAGGAGATCTTTGCCAGATACCTGTCATAGTATCCGGCTCCCATCCCTAGGCGCGCGCCGCTCTCTGTCCCCGCAGTCCCCGGTACCAGGACTAGATCAAGCCTGTCCGGCGCTATGGCTTCATAGCCCTTAGGCAGATCCCGCAGGCCATACGGTCCTTGAATGAAATGCTCCATATCCATGAGACGTCCCGCCTCCATCTGTTTTCCCGGCAGACATACCGGGATGTAGATCTCTTTCCCATCAGAAAGAGCGCGGCGGATGAAAGGATCGAGATCGGCTTCTCCCTTCATAGAAAGATAAGCCATAATGCGATGGGCTTTCTGATACACGGCTGACTCGCAGATCCGATCCGCCAGAGCAAGGCTCATAGCTTCCATGTCAGTAGCAGAAAGAGCCCGCCGTAAGGCGAGCATCTTCTGGCGGATTTCCTTCTTCCGTGTCACGGAAGGAGTATCCGTCTCTATCATTTCTTTTCCTCTTTTTTGTCTTTAGAAGCGTCTTTATCTTCGACCTCAACGACTTCCTCGACCACTTCCGTGCCGGCATCCTTCGGATCATCCACTTCGACGACCTCTTCCACCACTTCGGTTTCCGGTTCGTCTTTGTGCTTGGTCTGATTCATGACCTGTTCTTCCGAAGCAGCACCTAGGGCAGCCGCACCGGCTTTCTTGGCGGTCTCTTCGTCGATGAGCTTCACATCACCATGCTGAATAGCGGTCTTTTCTACTTTGATGATGACCTTCGGTGCGATCTCCAGCTCTACGTATTTGTCACGCAGTACTTTGATCGTCCCGTGAATGCCTCCAGCCGTTACTACATGATCCCCTTTTCTCAGGGACATCAGGAAACGACCTCTTTCCACCTTCAGCTTCTGCTGCGGGCGATACATGAAGAAATACATAATACCGACCAGCACCAGAAATGGCCATGCCAGACTGACGAAATTCATTACCTGTTCCATTTGATTCACCTCCGTCAAATCATATGGTATTTATTTTACCATACTTTGATGATCGTTGTCTGTAGTTATTTTCTAATTATGTGTCAAAATGTTGTAAAGGGAGCTAAGATCACCGATGATAGCCCGCCATGAAGCTCTCTCTGAACTCCGTGAAGTTTCCATCTATGATCGCCTGTCGCATGTCACGCATAAACTGGAGCAGGAAGAAAAGATTGTGTATCGTCACGAGGCGGAAGGCAAGAAGCTCTTCCGACTTGTAGAGATGACGGATGTATGCACGGCTGTAGTGCTGACAGGTGTAACAACCGCAGCCCTCCTCGAGCGGTGCCCAGTCCTTCTCATACTTCTTGTTCTTCATATTCATGCGGCCGGAATGCACCATGGCCATACCATTTCTGGCAACACGCGTCGGGAATACGCAGTCGAACATATCGATGCCGCGAGCCACGCCTTCGACGAGGCAGTCCGGCGTGCCGACACCCATGAGGTATCTGGCTTTATTCACAGGCAGGAACTGGGTGGTGTACTCCAGAATGTCATACATGAGGTCATGCGGCTCACCGACTGAGAGCCCGCCGATCGCCATGCCGTCAAAGGGCATGGAGGAAATCTCGAGCGCGCTCCTCTTCCGAAGATCCTTGTACATACCGCCCTGCACGATACCGAACATGCCGCGATCCGTGCGGGTATGCGCTTTGATGCAGCGCTCTGCCCAGCGCGTCGTGCGCGCTGTGGAATGGTCGGCGTACTCATAGTCTGCCGGATAGGGAATGCATTCATCGAAAGCCATGGCGATATCGCTCCCCAGATCCTCCTGCGCATGAATGGAAACCTCCGGAGAGAGGAACTGCTTCGATCCATCGAGGAAGGATCGAAAGTGCACGCCCTCCTCCGTGATCTTGCGCATAGCGCCCAAAGAGAAGACCTGAAAGCCGCCGCTGTCCGTCAGTATTCCCTTCGGCCAGTTCATGAAACGATGCAGCTCGCCAGCCACTTTGATCAGCTCCGTGCCGGGACGCAGGAACAGGTGGTAGGTATTCGAGAGGATGATCTGCGCGCCCATGTCTTCAAGTTCTTCGGGTGTGACAGTCTTGACTGTCGCCTGTGTGCCGACCGGCATAAACATCGGCGTTTTGAACGTGCCATGAGGCGTGTGCAGGAGCCCTGCCCGCGCGCCGGTCTTCTTGTCTTCGGCAACCAGTTCGTAGTTAATAACCATAGTTTGTAGATCCTTATGATGTCTAAAAGATAGTTGATTAAATTCAGCGTTTCCTTAACGCAAAAACATGGCATCACCGAAGGAGAAAAATCTGTATTTCTGCTTCACGGCTTCTTCATATGCCGCCAAAATGTGCTCACGGCCGGCGAAGGAGGCCATCATCATGACGAGAGTGGATTCAGGAAGATGGAAATTCGTGACGATGGCATCGACCATGTGCCACTGATAGCCCGGATAGATATAGAGCTGCGTCCAGCCGCTGCCGCTCTCAAGGATACCGCTCTGACCAGCGGACTCCAATGTGCGGACAGAGGTCGTGCCGACAGCGATGACACGACGGCCTTCGGCTCTCGCAGCATTCACTTCTTTCGCAGTTTCTTCACTGACCGTGTACCACTCCTTATGCATTTCATGGTCTTCGATATTTTCTTCAGAAACCGGGCGGAAGGTACCGATACCGACATGAAGGGTGACGAAGAGGAGCTTCGCGCCCTTCTTCTTCATTTCTTCCATGAGCTCGGGGGTGAAATGAAGGCCTGCCGTCGGAGCAGCCGCTGAACCCTTATACTTCGCGTACACAGTCTGGTACTCATCATTGTTGCCAAGTTTTTTGTGAATATACGGCGGAGTCGGCATCTCACCGATCTGATCGAGAAGGCTGTCGAAATTGCCGTCATAGTGGAATTCGACCAGACGTCCGCCGAATTCCGTCTTATCCAGCACTTTGCAGTAACAGTTCTCTGCAAATTCGATCTCTACGCCGGGCAGTGCCTTACGGCCCGGGTTCACGAGGACTTCCCATGTATCATTGCCCTTCGGCGTGAGGAGCAGCATCTCCACCTTGCCGCCGGTATCCTTCTTCTTGCCATAGAGGCGCGCAGGAATGACTTTCGTGTTATTGAAGACGAAAACATCGCCTTCGCGGATCTCGTCCAGGATATCACGGAAATGGTGATGCTCCCACTCCCCCGTCTTCTTGTCAACCATCATCAGGCGGCAGGAGTCACGCGGCTCTGCCGGTTCCTGAGCAATCAGTTCCTTCGGTAAATCGTAATTGAATTCTTCCAGTTTCATGAATATATCTCCTTTGTAAATGGATTCAGGGTTAGCTCGTTGGGCGGAGCGTCCTTTGACTGTTTGAGAAAGAGGTTCAGCGGGTTCTATAGGTTCAAGAGGTTCAAAGGGGTTGGTGCGGCGCATGAAAAGCAGAAGCGCCGCGAAGGTTTGAAACTAGCGGTTTTCTCGTATCGCAAACCTAATCCCTAGCTACCAGTCACTAGTCACTCATACCTGCTTTTAAACTTAGCCCTCGGGTGTGCCGTCCTTTGATTGTTTGCGAAAGAGGTTCAGCGGGTTTTATAGGTAGTGATTAGGGATTAGACGGGGAGACTAGGAGACATCAGTATCAGACACCAGACATCTGACTTCTATCCTCCGGCCTTCGGGCATCGCCCCATATATATTCGCGGCGAAGCCGCCACCTTCATTCCTAATTCCTCATTCCTCATTCCTCATTCAAACGAGGCTTTCAAACGCAATCTAGGAACAGCACGTCCCCGGGGCTAACTCTGAACCTTTTTATTGATACCACTTTTCCACTTTTGTCCCCTGATAGTAATGCGCGAGGATCTCTTTGTAATAATCTTTCCCATCGCCGTGCTTTTCCGCCATGGCCTCCGCGCCCCACTGAGAGAGGCCGAGACCATGACCATAGCCATAGCCGGTGATGATGAGCTGATCTCCTTTGAAAAGGATATCAAACATGGCACTCCTGAGGCCAAAGATCTTTCTCATCGTCACTCCCGAGAGGCTCACCCAGCCGTTGCTGCCGCGGCAGATGAGTTTCTTCACACGGCCTGCCGGTGTGCGGTCTCCCGCGTAATGGACTTTGCCAAACTGCAGATTTGACAGCTTGATATTCTGTATCTTTCCGACGCCATAGCCGGACGCGCTCAGTTTTTTCGAAAACGCATCCCGCGTTAGCGTGACTGTCCATGGTTTCTTTGTTTGGAGGGAGAGCTCCTCAGGGACGCCCTGCAGGTACGGTTTTGAAATCCCCCAAACATTTTCGCCATACTCCGTATAGCCGCCGCCATCCGCATGGAAGAGTGCATCGATCGCTTTCCCCTCATAGGTAATGACCTCGCCGCGGGTCTCCCTGACGGCTTCATCGGTCGCTTTCGTCTCCACGCCAGCGCCTCTGTAGACCTGACTCTCCACATCATCGGTCACATCATAGCCCGATGCACGATAGCCGTTCCTGTGATAGAGGGCATAGGTCCTTGCGGCGACGGCCTGCGCCTTCAGTGCATCGATCCTCCATGTAGGAATGCTTTCGCTGGGAACGACGCCGCGAAGATATTCCTCCATCGGCACCACATTCACCATCACCACGCCCTCATTCCATGGGGAGGGGATGAGCTTCATCTTTCCGCGATAGCGATTTCCTTTCACCGCAAAGGACGGCTCGGTCTGGACAGGCTCGAGATAAACCGCGGTGCCGAGCTTTTTTCCATTGATGGAGATCATCTGCCCTGCGCGTGAGATGGAGAGCTCTTCCCCTTTTCGATAGGTGCTCACGGTCTTCCCATCGACCGTTCCCCGGCACGCTTCAAGCCCGGTAAGAGAGAGGCGCATGCCGGAAGTGAGCCCCACTTCGATCCATGGCTCGTCCATCTGAGAGATGGGTGACGCTTCCTTATTCTCCGCCTTTTTATTCTCTTTCTTATTCTTTTTATCTTTTATCTTTTTTTCTTTCTTCTTTTTCGCTTTTTCTTTCTTAGGCTGCTTCTCTGGAGCCGCTTTCATCTGCTGGACTGATGGACTTGCCAGCGTTTCCTTCTGCCGGATCGGAATGGTCTCTGCAGATATGACTGCCCCCAGGGAAAGAGAGAAACATGCAGCGAGACAAGCGGATATGATCTTTTTCTTCATATACATGCTCCATGATAAAGGGGAAACGGGCTGATTGATTCAGTGGGTTATCCCTCATGAAATCAAACAACAAAGTATGCGCGTATCCAGCGTCTCCCCTCAATATATCTTCTCCACTTTCGTTCCGGTGAAATAATGCGTAAGGATGGTCTTGTAGTAATCTTTGGCCCCGCCGTGCTTTTCTGCCATGGCTTCGGCCCCCCATTGCGAAAGGCCAAGGCCATGACCATAGCCATAGCCGGTGATAACGAGCTGATTTCCGCTGACAGACAGATCAAAAAGTGTACTGTTCAGGTCATAGATCTGCTGCAGCCGGTTCCCCGAAACCACTCGATTTCCCTTCGAACCGACAAGTGTCACAGACTTTACGCGTCCGGAGATCCCGCGGTCACTCGTCTTATGCGCCTCTCCGATATGCAGGGCTGAAAGCTTGATCCCCTTCAGTTTACCGACATCCGCCATCTTCATGAAGGAAGAGAGAGAGATCGTCTTCTTCCATGGGGTCGCGTACTTGTCTTCCGGCACGCCTTTGAGATATGGCACTGCCGATCCCCATACATTTTCACAGTTTTCCGTATAGCCGCCGCCGCTCGCATGGAAGACCGCATCGATCGGCGAGCCGCCGTAGGTGACGACTTCTCCCGCTGTCTCCATGACAGCACGATTCGTCGCCTCTGTCTCTGCCGATACGCCGCGATACACCTGCGTACGTGTGTCGTCTGTCACATCGTAGCCGGCTGAGCGATAGCCATTCTTATGGAACATAGCATACGTTCTGGCCGCCACAGCCTGTGCCTTGATGGCATCCATCTGCCAGGAAGGGACGATCTCACATGGCACGACCCCCTTGAGGTAGTCCTCCATAGAGACCTGATTCACCAGTGTTACTCCGGACGGAGAAGCGATGGCCTTGATCACGCCGCGATATTGATTTCCCTTCACGGCAAAGGCAGCCCCGCTGCCGCTGGACTTGAAATAGATCTTGGCTCCCGCGCTTTTTCCATTGACAGAAAGACCGTTCCCGCTTTTAGAGATCGTAAGCCGCGTCCCCGCCGGATAAGAGCCGAGGCTGATCCCCGCTTCCACATGAAACGCAGAAAGTCCGGTCAAAGAAAGCTCGCTTCCCGACTGAAGCCCGACCTCGATCATCTGTCCTGCCTCAGTCCTTTTTCTATGGGACTCAGCAGATGGCTGCGTCTTCTTCTGCCCCATAGTCTTACGGGTAATCACCCGTGGCGATCTATGGATAGTCACTGTAGATTTTCCCGGGACCGGCTGCGTCGCTGCCATGGATGCCGACCCCAAGGGGAGCAGCAGGGACAATGACAGCAGAATGACCATGTATTTTTTCATAAACAGATACCTTCTTATAGGGGATTTAGGGAAATGTGGCTGCGGTATGTCCCGCATCACTTTTCCCCTTTCGCAGGAAAGGCTACTCCGATGTGCTCATAGGCTGCCTCAGTGGCAAGGCGACCGCGAGGGGTACGGGAGAGGAAGCCGATCTGCATGAGATAAGGCTCGCAGACATCTTCGATGGTCGCGCGCTCTTCGCTGACAGCGGCAGAAATGGTGTCGATCCCGACAGGACCGCCATTGAATTTATAAATGATCGCCTTCAGGATCTGATTATCCAGATCATCAAGTCCGATCTCATCGACATGAAGCGCAGCCAGCGCCTCTGCGGCAATATCCGCCGTGATCGCGCTCCCCTTCACCTGCGCAAAGTCTCTGATGCGCTTCAAAAGGCGGTTCGCGATACGCGGTGTCCCGCGCGAGCGACGAGCGATCTCCTCTGCCCCGCTGTCCTCGATCTCGATCTGCAGGATGTGCGCTGCACGGGTAATGATCTTTTTCAACTCCTGCGGTTCATAGAACTGCATATGATTCGTGATGAGGAATCGGTCACGCAGCGGCGCGGAGAGAGAGCCTGCCCGCGTTGTCGCACCGATCAGTGTGAAATGCGCAAGATCGATGCGGATGGAGCTGGCGCCAGTCCCCTTTCCCATGACAATATCCAGAGAAAAATCTTCCATCGCAGAGTACAAGATTTCTTCGACATTCCGATTCAGTCGATGGATCTCATCGATGAAAAGTACATCGTGGTCCTGCAATGTCGTCAGGATGGAAGCCAGCTCCCCCGGACGCCCGATGGCCGGACCGCTCGTCACTTTAAACTGCGATCCCAGCTCATTGGCGATGATCTTCGCCATGGTGGTCTTGCCGAGTCCCGGCGGTCCATAGAGCAGCACATGATCCAGCGGCTCTTTGCGCGACTTCGCTGCCTCGATGTACACCTTGAGATTCTTCTTGAAGGCTTCCTGTCCGATATAATCGTCCAGATGCTGCGGACGAAGCGTCGTCTGCCACTCGTCTTTTGGGCTTTCTTCGGTGGAAACGATGCGCCCCTTGCTGCCTAGCACCTCTTCCTCTTCACCGCCAAGGCTTTTGATGTATTTGTTCTTCATGAAGACTCCTTTGAAAAAGGTTTAAGGAAATCGATTCCATAGCTTTCAATAAGTTTGAAAGTGGCCTCGAGTGACTAGTGACTAGTCACTTAAATGCCATCTTCTGGCATCGCCGTATTTATGCTTTGCGGCGCTTCCTTACTTTTTTCGCGCCGCACCATCATTTCGCATTTCTCATTTCTAATTTCTCATTTAAGCGAAGCTTTCACTCCCAATCAAAGGACGGCACACCCAAGGGGCTACCCCTATCCTCTGCTCTTCCCCAACTCCCGCAATGCCGCTCCGACGAGCTGAGAAACATTGTCATACTCGCCCGCGAGCCTCTTAAGGACCGGCGCGATCTCTTCCGCCTCATAGCCGAGCGCCATGAGTGCACGCGCTGCTTCTCCGCTCACTCCTTCATCCGGCTCTGCCGCAGAGACCGCAGGCATCTCCATTTCGCTCAAAGCAAAGACACCGACCTTATCCTTGAGCTCGACAAGAAGACGCTCCGCCGTCTTCTTGCCTATACCGGGGAGCTTTGTCAGCTGGGTGACATTCTGTGCCTTCACCGCACCGACAAAAGCAGCCGGCGTCATGGCAGAGAGGATGCCCATCGCGACCTTGGGCCCGATCTTGGAGATCGAGATCAAAAGCAGAAAGAGCTCCTGCTCTTCCTGTCCAAGAAAGCCATAGAGCAGGATCGCATCCTCACGGACTGCCATGTACGTGAAGAGCTTCGCCTCTTCCCCGGTCATGAGCTGCTGACGGGTCTTATCGGAAATAAAGATCCGATACCCGATGCCGCCTGTTTCCAGAAAACAGAAATCTTTGAAAAGGGCCGTCACACGGCCTTTGATATATCCTATCATGAGAAACTATTCCTTTACCTATGAAAGCAGGGATGAGTGACTAGTGACTGGTGACTAGAAATTAGTAGCTAGGGATTAGGTTTGCGATACGAGCCCCCCGCTAGTTTCAAACCTATGCGGCGCTTTCCTATTTTTATGCGCCGCGCAGTATAAATAGGGCGATGCCCGAAAGTGGAGGCTTCTAATCTCTAACTACTCATACCTGAAACTTCAGCAGGAAAGGAGGGACACGCAATTCATAGAGCGCACCAATCTCCTTTTATAAAATAGGTAAGGAAATCTCCCAGCCACACTAGATCCCCTTATCCCCCCGGCGTCCAATTCTTATGCTCCAGGCGATAGATCGCGGTCAGCGCGATCGCAAGTGCATCTGCGGCATCGTCCGGATCGATCTTTTTCGTGATGTGCATCATGCGCTTCACCATTTCTATGACCTGCTTCTTGTCAGCGCGGCCATAGCCGGTCAGCTGCTGCTTCACCTGCAGCGGCGTCACCGGGATGATGGGAACGTTTTGGCGATAGCCTGCGAGCAGGATCACGCCGCGCGCCTGCGCCACCTTGATGCCCGTCGTAATATTCGTATTGAAATAAAGTGTCTCTACCCCCATGAACTCAGGCCGGTATGTCGCGATGAGCTCAGCGATGCCTTCGTAAACGATGTTCAGCCGCTCGAGGTCACTCTGGTCTTTGTACGTCTCAATGACGCCGTAGTTGACCGGAGTGATGGCGGTGCCATGCTTCTCAACCACACCGAAGCCGCAGCGCCCAGTACCGGGGTCAATGCCTAAGACGCGCATAATTCTCTCCTTTGCATGCAATCGGTTGTATTATACCATATTTCGCAAAGACACGCAGACGGCAGCGGCGCTCTCCATGAAAAAACTCAGCCCTCTCGGACTGAGTTTTTCTAAGGAAACACAGATCATTTCGCCAGCTTTTCTCCCGCTGCGATAATATTTTCGATCACCATGGTCGTAGTGACGCTGCCGACACCGCCCGGAACCGGTGTGATGGCTCCGGCTTTTGCCGCAACGGCATCATAATCCACATCCCCCACGGTCTTTCCATCCACACGGTTGATCCCCACATCGATGACTGTCGCGCCTTCCTTCACCATGTCAGCGGTCACATAGTTTGCATGACCGACGGCTGCGACAAGGATATCTGCCTCTCTTGTGATAGAGGCGATGTCCTTCGTATGCGAGTGACAGATGGTAACGGTCGCATTCTTCGAAAGGAGCATCAGAGAGACCGGTTTTCCGATGACATTGCTGCGTCCGATGATGACGGCTTTCTTCCCATCGATCGGGATCTTGTAGTGATCCAGGATCGCCATGACGGCGCGCGGCGTACAGGCGAAGAGGCCTGCCTTCCCCGCAGTCAGACGTCCTGCATTCGTCTCAGTGAGACCGTCGACATCCTTATCCGGATTCATAAGAGCGATCATTTTCTCTGCACTGATGCCTTTCGGAAGCGGCATCATCATGAGGATGCCAGTGATCTCCTGATCCGCACTGAGATCTGTCACAAGAGAGCCCAGCTCTTCTTCTGTCACATCATCGGAGGCGCGGAAGATCTCTGCATCAATGCCATAGCCCTTGGCGACCTTCTGCATAAAAGATGCGTACATGGCAGACGGCTTGGAGGATCCGGCCAGAATGATGGCGAGCTTGGGTTCATAGTGCTTCTCGCGCAGTTTTGCAAGGCGCAGGGCAAGCTCTTCTTTCAGAGCAGCCGCAGTTTCTTTTCCGTCTAAGATCATTGCCATCAGAAGAGCCCCGTGATATTTCCTTCCTCATCCACATCGATCTTCTCCGCAGCCGGACGGCGAGGAAGCCCCGGCATGGTCATGACCTTGCCGGTAAGAATGACAACAAAGCCGGCGCCTGCAGCAATGCGCGCTTCTCTGACATGGAGTGTGAAGCCCTCCGGCGCCCCGAGCTTGGTCGGGTCGTCGCTGAAGGAGGCCGGCGTCTTGGCGATGCAGACCGGGACATGGGCAAATCCCATCTCTTCGATGTGCTTCAGTTCCTTGGCAGCCGCCGGATCGTAAGCGACATCCGCTGCGCCATAGATCTCTTTCGCAATGGTTTCGATCTTGTCTTTCAGGCTGCCTTCCAGATCATAGAGGGTGTGATAGCTAGCGCCCTGATCAATGGCGGAGAGGACTTTGGTAGCCAGATCCAGACCGCCTTTGCCGCCTTCTGTAAATACATTGGACTCTGCCACTGCGACGCCAACTTCCGCGCAGGCATCTTCGATGACCTTCTTCTCTTCTGCGGTGTCAGCGGGGAACATATTCAGCGCAACAACGATCGGCAGGCCAAATTTCTTCATGTTGGAAATATGGCGCATAAGGTTCGGAAGGCCTCTCTTGACCGCTTCCGGATCGGATTCTGTGAGTTCATTCTTCGCTTTTCCGCCATTCATCTTAAGCGCACGGATGGTCGCAACAAGGACCGCCGCATCCGGCTTCAGACCGGCGAAACGGCACTTGATGTCAAGGAACTTTTCAGCACCGAGATCAGCACCGAAGCCTGCTTCCGTGATGACATAGTCTGCGAGATGCAGTGCCGTCTTCGTCGCAAGGACAGAGTTGCAGCCATGCGCGATATTCGCAAATGGACCGCCGTGAATGAAGGCCGGGACGTGTTCGAGCGTCTGCACAAGATTTGGCTTCAGTGCATCCTTCATAAGAGCTGCCATCGCGCCTTCCGCATGAATGTCGCCCGCAGTGACCGGAGCATTGTCATAGGTGTAGCCGACAATGATCTTGGCAAAGCGTTCCTTCATGTCGCTGATAGAACGAGCCAGACAGAGGATCGCCATGACCTCCGATGCGACGGTAATATCGAAACCGCTTTCTCTCGGTACGCCATTCGGATGACCGCCAAGACCGACGACGATGTGACGGAGTACGCGGTCATTCATATCCATGACACGGTTCCATACGACGCGGCGCGGATCGATACCGAGTACGTTTCCCTGCTGGATGTGGTTGTCCACCATGGCAGCAAGAAGATTGTGTGCAGCGGTGATCGCATGGAGATCGCCCGTGAAATGAAGATTGATATCTTCCATCGGGACGACCTGCGAATAGCCGCCGCCTGCTGCGCCGCCCTTGATGCCCATACAAGGACCAAGGGATGGTTCACGAAGGCAGATCATCGTCTTCTTGCCAAGCTGAGAAAGAGCCTGCCCGAGACCGACGGTGGTCGTGGTCTTGCCTTCACCGGCCGGTGTCGGAGAGATCGCCGTCACAAGGATGAGCTTGCCATTCGGTTTCTTTTCCAGCTCTCTGGTGAATTTCAGAGAGACCTTCGCTTTGTAATGGCCGTAGTTTTCCAGTTCCGTTGCCGGGATGCCGATGCTTTCACCGATTTCAGTGATCGGCTTCATTTCAGCTTTCTGTGCAATTTCGATATCGCTTAACATGTGGATCTCCTTTCAAAAAACGACATGCTCTCACAATGGCTTTCCATTTCATTATAGCATAGGTGGATGGGGCGTGCGCCGGGGGATGGCAGCACTGATTTTTTTCTAAACAAAAACCGTCTGAGCAGAAGTTCTGCCCAGACGGTCGGCGTTTCAGATAGTACAGTACCCGTGGTCATTTCCACTTTACTCCGTCAGCCCTGTCCCATCTCCATGTTGTAACCCTAGACTACCATGGCTCACCAGCTATGTCAATGGTACATTATTGAGTGATAGATCCCTCATTCACTGCAATGCACCCACACGGTATCTCCTTTCTTCACATAGATGCCTGCGCCGGGGCTCTGCTTATCCACGAAGCCGCTTCCTTCCGGCGCAAAGCCAAGACCTGCTTTGGTGAGCCATTCCCCTGTGTCTCGTATAGACCAGCCATAAAAACTGGGCAGAGGGAATTCCCTCTCCGCTTCGGAGGGCAGCTTCGGCTTATTTGTCTCAATGGATGGGGTGACAGGTTTCGCATGGTTCTCGCTGTCTTCGATCGTCGGGACAGCCAGGTAGCGCATGATCTGTGTCATGGCTTCTTTGAAAACCGGAGCCGCGACTTGCCCGCCATAGTACGTACCCGTCGGCGTATCCAAGACGACGAGACAGATGGCCCTCGGATCCTCCGTCGGGCCGAAGCCGCAGAAGGAGGCGATGTACTGGTTCTTGAGATAACCGCCGTGCTCTGCATCGATCTTTTGCGCGGTGCCTGTCTTGCCTGCCATATGATAGCCCGGTACCTGGGCATTGCTGCCGCCGCCCTCGGAGACCTCCTTCTCCATCATGTCCTTCACTTCAGTGGCGACCGCTTCCGTGATCGGCTGTCCGATCACTTCCTTTTCCGTGACTTGATAGTCACTGCCATCGGCATTTTTGATCGAAGCGATGATATGGGGCTTCACCATCTTTCCGCCATTGGCAAGGGCACTGTATGCCTGCACCATCTGAAGCGGCGTGACTGCGATGCCCTGCCCAATGGACATGGTCGCAACGTCAATGGGCCGCATGTTTTTCGGTTCAAAGAGAAGTCCCACGCCTTCTCCCGGGAGCTCGATACCCGTCGACCGTCCGAATCCGAATCGCTTCGCATAATCGGTCATCGTCTCACCACCAGTCAAAAGACCGACATGTGCAAAGCCCGTATTGATCGACCACTTGATAATATCGACGAGACGCACGTCACCGTAAGATTCTTCATTCCAGTTCTTGATGGGATGACCGGATGCCCAGATCACACCCGGGTCATGCCAGACGCGCTTCGTATCGTAGGTCCCGGCCGAGAGTGCCGTCGCCGCGATGATCGGCTTGAAGGTAGAACCCGGTTCATAAATATCGACAACGGCACGGTTCTTGAACTGCCGCTCATCCGCTTTTTCGAAATGATTCGGATCATAGGACGGCTGATTTCCCAATGCCAGGATCTCTCCCGTCTTCGGATCCATGACGATGATGATGCCGCCCGTCGCATGGGTCGTCTTCATCGCACGGTCAAGCGCACGCTCCGCATAAAACTGAATATTCTGATCAATGGTCAGGTACACAGAGCGTTCCTTCTCCGCCTTGAATGGAGTAAGTACTGACTTCAGGATCGGATTTCCCCTGGCATCCGTCAAGATCTGCTGCTTATTCGAGCCGCCGCGAATGAGACTGTCAAGCGACATTTCAAGACCGTCGAGCCCCTTGTCATCCATCCCGACAAAGCCGAGAACATTCGCCGCCATGGAGCCATTCGGATAGAAACGACGGCTTTCATCCACAAAACTGAGGCCTTCCCATTTCCTTTCCTTGATGAGATCCTTTACCTTGTCCGAGTCTTCCGGATCCATCGTGCGCTCCAACCATACGAAGCTCGTATCTCGCGAGAGTCGTTCCTCGATGTCTTTCTCTTTTTTGTGCAGAATCGGTGCCAGCGCCTTAGCCGCTTCTTTGGGAGAGACATTTAGCATTCCCGGATCGCCATAAAGAGACTTCACCATGATGGAAAAAGCCATTTCCTTCCCATTCCTGTCATAGATCGTACCGCGCGGTGAGTAGAGCGTCTGGCTCCCCTCCGTCTGATTCATCGCCATCTCTTCATAGCGGCTGCCTTCGATGACCTGCACCCAGAAAAGACGCAGCACAAGAAGAGCCACCAAAACACCGATGGCTTTCGAGATGTTGATGCTTCTCATGCGCATTTTATTTCTGGGCTGTCCCTGATCCATACGATGATCCTTTCAGAAAAGAAATGGGATCACGGTGCGGGAATGCTGTGAAATACATCACCGGATCCTCATTCTCTTACATACCGTGTCTCTTTTTAAATCGCAGTGCCGCCTCGTGAAGCGCTTCTTCCGTATTATCCAGATCGCCATTCTGCACGCGGAAAAGCAGATTATTCATGCCCTCTGCGACATGCGGAGCAAGAATAGCGGGTACATCCTTCGGATAGTGCAGCTCCTTGCTGGTAACAGGCATACGCCGCGAGAGCTCTGCCATATAGTTGCCGAATGCTTCGTGACCTTCTGTCGCGGAAAGAGGTCGTCCGCAGCCAATGATGTCCGCCTTGCAAAGGTCTTTGAGATGGAGAAAGCTCTCCGCCATCGCTTCAGAAGAAGAGAATACATGGTCTCTTGCGAGCTGGCGTATCCATTTCTCCGCATCCGCTTCCGGCGAATTAGCGAAAAAATGAAAACGCATATGATTCTCCACCAGCCAGACCACCTCTTCCGTGAAAGCAGGAGACCGGCGATAGCGCGTAAGGATATCCCTTGCCATCTCAGCCCCCTTCTTATCATGGCCATAGTCCGTGAGCCGGCCTTTCCGTATCGCGCGGATCCCCGGCATTCCCTTGGCTACATCATGAAGCAGCGCTGCCCAGCGTAAAAGCGGCTCCGGGCTCACCGCCTCAAGCACTGCAAGTGTATGATACCATGCATCATACTTATGAAATTCCTTTTGCTGCGGCAGCCCCACCAGATGAGAAAGCTCAGGCAGGATGGGGACTTCCATATATGCTCCCTTTTCCTTGATGCGGCAGGAGCAGCGAGCGAGGCCGCTTCGTACCAGAAGATCCATGCCGCGCGCAGCATGCTTCGAAACGAGCAGCCGGTCCATCTCCTGGCGCACACGCTCAAGCGACAGCCCCGAGACCCGAGGGAAAGCACTCTCCATCCCCTTTACCAGCGAGCTGTCCGCCATGAAGTCGAGCTGAGCGACAAACCGGCAGGCGCGGAATAGACGCAGCGCATCCTCTGAGAAACGCTCTCCTGCATCCCCCACCGCCCGCAGACGCTTCCTCTCTATATCCGAAAGTCCGCCGAACTCATCATGAAGCCGCCCTCTGCGATCCATCGCCATGGCGTTCACCGTGAAATCACGGCGCATGAGATCCTCTTTCAGCGTCTTTGCAAAGGACACCTCACTCGGCCGATGAGCATCACTTCCATACACCTCGCTGCGGAATGTCGTCACTTCGTAATTTTCACCGCCCAGGACAATGATGACCGTCCCGAACCGGCGTCCGCCGCCATCGATCGCTTTCCAACCACGCAAAGCAGCGATAGAGAGCATTTCCTCCGGACGCGCCGACGTGGTGATGTCCCAGTCATGCGGCACCTTTCCCATCGCAAGATCACGGACGCACCCGCCCACAATATAGCCCTCTTTCCCCGCTTCTTCCAGTGCTGCGAGGATCTGCCTGGCTCCCTCATCTATAGCGCGCCCCCGCTCATCACAAGAGCAGAAAGTAAAAGAGCTCTTCGTAAAACAGGAAGAAATCCGATGCAAGAGTCCCACGTGTTTCACCTTCTTTTTCGTATCATTGATTGTATTATATACTCTATCAGAAAGAAGGGAAAGGGAGCAAGCCCCGCTCATGGCGTTGCGCCCTCAGTCAGAAGAGGCCAAAGAAAATCCACGGGAATCTCTCTCTTTTCTCCCATCAGCCCCAGTCAAAAAAGGATGCCTTTCGGCATCCTTTTATTCATCCCTGTTGGGATGTTTCTTCTTATACATCCGATGCGACACACAGCCGCCGATCAGCAGAAGGAACAGCAGGATGAAACGCGTGCTGTGCTCCTGAAAATAAATGAGATCATGTCCCAAGACCACCTCGATCACGACCGAGGGGATCTTGCCGATGAGCGTCGCCTTGAAATGCTCCTTCGATGACAGCTTCGACACCACCGCGACCGCCGTGAAGAGAATATTCGGCGAATAGGGGATCGCCCTCGTAAGTATCATATGCTTCACGCTGCTGTACTTATCGAGCTTCTCGAGCATATGCCGCTTCTCGATGAAGCTTCTCGCTTCCTGCCTGAAGAAGATACGCCCGATATGAAAACTCAGCTCGATTCCCAAGACTTCCCCCAGCCAGGAGATCACCAGTCCCGGAATCAGACCAAAAAGAGCTCCGTTCACTGTAAGAAAGGGGATCGTCGGGATCCCGAAGACATTACAGAAAATCAAAAGCCCAATACTCACCGCAAAGGCTCCATAGCCAAAAGAGGAGATATAATCACCTAAGCCATCAATATCCCCCGCCAGTGTCAGCTGAATCGTCTGGTCATAAAATTCCGGGTAGTACGTCTTCATCACGAATACAGAGACCGCGGCCGCAATGACCAGGATCAGTACCCCGATGAATTTCTTATATTCATCTACCATGCTCTACCCTTTGGCCACCCATAGTTTCAGAGGCATCACGGCAGGGCAGCGTTGCAGCGATACATATAGTAAGATCTCTAAAAATAATTTTTACAATTTGTCGTATACATTATAATACATCGCACGGAAATATGCCAATGTAGATCGCAAACTATAATGAGCCCAATGTCAAGACCGCCGAAAAAATTTTTAAGCGTGTTTTTGAATAAAGGTATAAATGGTGTTGTTTTTGGGCTTGATTGATTTACCTCATACTCATATCCGGATGGTCTTTTAGGAAGGTGTCAAACATGGGCTGCAAGCCTTCCATAGTGGCTCCGGAGGCTGCACCGGACAGGATGCTGTTCAAAGAGTCTTTTCCCTTGGCAATGGTTTCATAAACTTCTGCGCCATAGAGTGCTTTTAGCTGTTTATCTCTAGCATTGGAAGCCTTCTTTGCATAATCAATGCTATCTGCTAGTATGTCAGCAATTCCACCATTAGCAGAGACAGTGAGTCCACTCTTCTTGTATTCGTGCTTTTCATCACTGTGATATACATTGTCTTTGCTGGTGATGGTGACATTATTTCGTCAAGATATTACGGATACAATCCCAGTTCCTTTAGTTCTTGAATTCTAGGTTGTGCTTTTTCTTGCAACTTAATGTAGGCCTTTCGTTCTTCTGATGTTAATTCAGCTGCGGAATAAGCCTGGGTAAATTGTTTTCCATACTTTTCATACTTTGCTATCGATTCATCCAAATCTTGGGAATCCTTGTCCGGAATATTCTCATTCCGTAGCAAAGTAATATGAAATGGATCTGCCTGTATTATCCAAAATCCATCTCGACCGAGTACGTATAATACCTTATATTGGTAAAACCATCCCATTTCCATTTCATAATCATAGACATTGCTATCTAAGTGTGTTGCAATGAATCCAGTGCGAATATCAGATTGTTCTTCTGGTTGCATATCTACCATTGTCCATGGTATTTTTTGGTTTGGTCTTGAAGCAATTAAAATCCTAAGTCTATCCCCAAAAGCTTGTATAGTTTCATTATACCACCCATTAGGCCACTTAAAATCTTCAATAGCCCTCGCTGTGCCAAATATAACATGATACCCAAGAACAATTACTATTATCCATAAGATTATTTTTCTCAGAGTCAAGTTTCTCATTGTTTTGGCTCCTTCCTATATATGACCCTTTATAGAAGCAGTCCAATTAATGAGAAGAGATAGATACATTGCCCTGCAAGCTGCCTACGGTCGACGCTTTCTGTAAGGTATCTGCTTCTTGGTACTGGTCGTTTCTCTTTTCTTTGCCGATGGTAAAGCCCAGTCCGCTTCCCATGAGGTCGCTCTTTTTTACTTGCTTGTCGTAGGTGTGTTGTTCTTTCTCTTCTGCGCTTTCGATGGTGGTGTCTTTGCCGGAAGTCATGGTCACATCATGGGCTCCTACGATGGTAGAGCCTTTGATGGTGATATTGGCTCCTGCTTCCATCTGTACGGTATCACCGGAGAGTAAGCTGCCAGTGGCTGTTTTGCTTTCGTTGTGGCTCTTGATGGTGGTGGTCTTATGGGAGAGAAGGTCGTGCTCCTTGTATTTCAGGCCGTAGTCATCTTTGGTTTCGTTGTAGCCATTTTCAAGGTTCACGTCACCCTTGGCGGCAGCAGTTATTTGACCGTTTTCTGAAAGGACTGTCGTATTTCTGGCACTCAAATTCTCACCCGCCGCGAGGATGATGGTTTTCCCGGCTGCGAGTGTGTTTGCCATCTCTGTTTTTCTATAGGTGCGGATGTAATTGTCGCTGTTCTCTGTCATGTCTTTCTTGGCTTCTAGGCTGCCGGTGTCCATGGTGAGGTTCTTTCCGGCATGAAGGATCAGGGAGCCTTCTTCTCCTAAGGCGGATAGGACAGCCCCGGTGAGTGACATGTTGTCTCCTGCTTCCATTTATTCACCTTATTCCGTTATCCTTCCTATCCTATAGCCAAAAACAGACAAAAAGCATCAATACAATTGTTAACTGTGTCTCGTTAATTTCTTTAATACGTTTCGCATCATAATCTTTTCCTTGCGTTTTCCTTTTTATCAGATAAATTTTTTCACTTTCTCCTATTGATATATACCCTCCAAAAATCATTTGAATACTTATGTCTAAATAATCCGGTATATCTAGATTGTCGACTTTGAAGAAGAAAAATGTTATTCCGACAAATGCTAATACCAAACATAGAACGCCAAAGAAATGAAAAAAAACACATTTATAATATATTTTATACTCTTCTTCAATAGGAGCAATTCTTGTTAGTATAAGATATATAGATATTATGCCTGTTATCCTCGCAATAATTAAGAATATGTTATCTAACATCTTGTAACTCCTTGATCTTTTTAGCTTCTATGTCTTTTTCCTTATTTGTCTTTAAACCTGCCTCTTCCTTTTCGCGTCTAGCAATCTCATCGTAATGCATTCCTAGTGCAATTGCTGCTCCAAAATCTAAGATATTACCACTCCATCCCATAAGCCTACGCTTCAGAAATCTTTCTCTTCCGAATATTTCTAGTGCTCCTGCGGTCATCCCTTTAAATGTATTTTTTGAATCAATTAGAAGTGCTTTCTGTAAATCCTCTCCACTATAAACCTGAGATTCAGTAATATAGTTAATCGGCATAGTAAACATTGTTCCAATAATACCGACTCTTGTTGCACCTTTTAATAATGTCTTATCATATTCATTTGCGATATAGTCTCCTATTGTATTTAATCTTGTTCCGAGGAAATTTGTGCTAAAAGAAAGTGCGCGATCGCTCCAACTTGCTTCCGAATCATTCATGCTTTTCTGTCCATTTACCGATATTTTTCCAATATCACCATAAAAAGGATCTATATAATCATCAGCCGGTTGATAAATTTCCCATTCATCGTCTTGTTGATCATTGATTTCTCGATACTTTTTAATAATAGCTTCCTTTTCTTCCGCTGTTGTAGCTTTGGCCAGTTCTTCCCGATACGCATCGTTCTGTTCATGATTCAGCCAGTTAAACTTTGTTCCACTCCATGCTGTAGCAGATCCTACGTCACCATCTCCACCAAAGAGCTTCCCTGTCGCATATCCGAAAATGCTAGCGACTTCTTCTCGCATGTCTGGGTGGTCTTTCAAGAAGTTATCCAGCAATGGCTGCAAACTTTCCATACCACCTTCTGCCATTACACCAGACAGTACATTGTTCCCGCCTAGTTTGGCTGTGATACCACCTAAAAGCCCATGAAGTAATGTTCTTCTGCTATCATTCTTGTCCCAGCCTTTTTCTTTGGCAATATCACCAATCTTTTCGGCTCCCAGTTTGGCAAATTCGTTAGCCAGTGCCTGTCGTTCTTGCACCTTCTCTTTGTCAAAAATCTTTTCCAACTGGTTCAAGGTATTCTTTGTATCTCGATTAAGGTCAGAAATATCCTGTTTCTGGTGTTCTTTATCAGTGATGGTAATCGCCCCTTCTGAAACAGCAGATTTTGTTATGCTTTCTGCTTTGCCCTTGACCGGTTGTGATTTAACCGGACTAGTACCACCGGTCAAACCGCCGACCTTCTTATCACCGACGGTTTCTTTCGGAGACCAGCTGGCACCATAGTTTCTGCCACTCGCGGTTGCTTTATAGTCTGCCTTGTTCTCTATATCTTCCCATTCTAATGTACCTGTGGTAAGGGTGTTTTTGTCTTGGCTTGCATGGCTATCTATCAAGCCACCCTTGAGATGGGTAGTATCTTTGACAGAGACATCATAGCCTTGGCTACCGGCAATGATGCCAGCTTGGTTTGTCACGCTTTCATAGGTGGAATCTATGTTGCTCTTGGACGTACCAACAGCCAAGCCACCTTTTAGACTGGATTTCATTTTGTTATTATCGGTTGTCTTCTTCATACTGCCAATGCTCAATCCCATGCCTTTACTTTCATTATGAGATGTATAGCTGTCCTTATCCTGTACACTTTCAATGGCCAGATTTCCGCCCGCCTTGATGGTCACTTTATCTCCATAGGCATTGCTGCCACGTAAGGTTGTATCTTTTCCGCTTTCAGTGGTCAGATCCTTTCTGGCAATGACTTGGCTGCTGGTATGGGTGAAGATCCCTTCTGTTTCATTGCCCTGTCCTTTGCTTGCATTGGCATAGAAGCTATTTCCTGTAGGTGCAAAACTCATACCTGCCTGGCTGCTTTTGCTGCTTTCTTTTGTGTCACTAGAGCTTCTATTTTCTGCTGCACTGAGGGTGATATTTTCTCCCGCATTCATAGAAACATTATCACCAATAATCTGTGATCCTTTCATCTCGATGTCTTTCTTGGCAGTGATATGAACATCGTTATTCGCCAACAGATTACTTCCTACTGCTTCTATAGTTTCCGTGTGTGTTTCTGCTTTAAAAGAACTGGTTCCGATTCCTACGCTGACACCGGGCATTCCTTTCCCTGACAGATCTTTCAAGACATCTTTCCCTTTTGCTATTGTCTGGTAGACTTCTGCGCCATAAAGTGCTTTCAGTTGTTTATCTCTAGCGCTGGATGCCTTTTGAGCATAAGCCAGAGCATCACTCAGAACTGCTACTGCTCCACCCGTAGCAGAGACAGTGAGCCCGCTCTTTTTATACTCGTGCTTTTCTTCGCTATGATACACATTGTCTTTGCTGGAAATCTGTACATTTTCGCCTGTGATAGAAATATCCTTCCCCGCGAGTACGGCTGATGCGCCGATTTCTACCTTGTTGCCTGATTCGATCGACACATTGCCACTGGTGCTTCCCACGGTCGATGCTTTCTGCAGAAGGTCAGCATCGCTATACTGATCTTTCCGTTTCTCCGTCCCGATGGTAAAGCCGAGTCCGCCACCCGAGAGCAGGCCACTCTTCTTGACCTGCTTGGCGTAGTCATGCCGTTCGTACTCTTCCGCGCTGGAAATGGAAGTATCTTTGCCGGAAGAAATCGCGACGTCATGTGTGCCGATGACTTGGGAGCCAGTCATATTCGTATTCCCGCCCGCGGTGATCTGCACGGCATCTCCCGAAAGGGTCGAGGCTGTCACGGTCTTGCTTTCGTCATGGCTCTTGATGGTTGTGGTCTTGCTCGAGAGGAGACCGCGTTCCTTGTATTTCAGGCCGTAGTCGTCCCTGGACTCATTATAGCCGTTTTCCAGGTTCACGTCACCCTTGGCGGCAACCGTTATTTGACCGTTTTCTGAAAGTACCGTCGTATTTCTG
>JABLTL010170475.1_pt1 | contig 74637 bp, 74 predicted proteins | sample 7160151 | NCBI WGS metagenome assembly JABLTL01 (sample SAMN14651223, study PRJNA627086) | human gut metagenome | isolation source: feces | host: Homo sapiens | reverse complement strand
TAATAATATAAAAATAAAAATAATAATTTTATTATTATTTTTCATACTTTTCACCTATTTTTTATTATTTCTTAAATAATTACCTTTTATTCTCTGTATATCAAAATGATAAGAACAAATAATATAGTTAGGTGATTATTTTGAGTACAATTGTAAATTTATATAGTGATAAAAAAGGGGAAATAAAAAAATTTCTAGAAGCTTTTTATGATAATAATTTAGATATAAAAAATGATTTCAAATGGGAAAAGTGTTTTGACAATTCTGTAGAAATCAGTGATATAATTGGAGCTTTTATAGATAATAATGATAAGTTTAAAATAAATATGTGGGTTAGTTTTGATAAGAATATTTTTATTAATATAACTTCTACAAATGCAGATAGAATTATACGATATATTTTTGAAAGATTTCCATATTAAAGAGCAGGCACAAAACTACCTGCTCTTTTAAAATTCTAATCTTCCTTTTTTTCTTCTACTATTTCTGCATCTTTTACTTCTGCTTTTTCTTCATTTTTATCTTTTTCTGAATCCTCTGTTACTTCTTCAATTTTTATTTCTGGTTGTTCTTTTCCACATGAAGGACAGAATTTAACTTTGTTATCTATTTCAGAATGACAATTTTCACACACTCTTTTTCCTCTTAAAGCTAATAATGTGTCTAATGATTTTTCTATGTTTTCTGATAATTCATCTATTTGTGTACAATATGAATTTAAATCCTCTTCTATAGATATTTCATCCTTCTTTAAATGTTTTTGATATACTATTTTTCCTATTTCTTCATATAAGTCTTTTACATGAGCCTTATCCTCATTCATTTTCATTCTAATTTTTGCTTCTTTTGCTAAATCTCCTGTCTTTTTGCTTGTTTTTTTGTAAGTTTCGCTTGCCATGTTTCCTAATTTGTTAAAAAAATCCATATTAATACCTCCTTTAAATATTTTTATCAATAAAAAAATTTTTATTCAAATTTTTTATCTCTAAGCATTAGTTCTTTTACTGCCATATTTGGTTTTAAGTTATTATATAATACATCATAAACTGTTGTAACAATTGGCATATCTATTTTATATTTATTTTTTAATTCATATGCAACTTCTATATTATCTATACTTTCAATAGTCATTCCAACTTCCATTCGTGTTTCTTCTATTGTTTTTCCTTGACCTATTAATATTCCGGCTTTTCTATTTCTGCTATACTTACTAGCACATGTAACAATTAAGTCTCCTAAACCTGATAGCCCATAAAAAGTTTCATATTTTCCACCTAATGCTACACCTAATCTCGAAATTTCTTTTAGTCCTCTAGTAATTAAAGCTGCAAAAGAGTTATCACCTAAGTTCATTCCCACTAACATACCTGCACAAAAAGCTATTATATTCTTTAGTGCTCCTCCAAGCTCAACTCCTTTAAGATCATTTGATAAATATATTCTCATATATTCATTCATCATTAAATCTTGTAAATCAAATAATAATTTGTTATTTTCCCCCGCTAGAACCATAGCAGTTGGTATTTTATTTGAAACTTCTTCTGCATGGCTAGGTCCTGAAAATACTACAAGTTCATTGTTTGGTAGTTCTTCTTTAAAAATTTCATCTAAAGTAGATAATGTGTCTGATTCAAATCCTTTGGAACATAATATAATAGGTTGATTATCTACAAATTTTTTATACTCTTTTACAATATTTCTCGTAAATTTTGATGGTGTTACATGAAATATGTAATCTGATTTACTTATGCATTCCTCAAAATTAGTTGTAGCTGTGATATTATTTGGTATTTTATCAACATTAGGTAAGAATTTACATTTCCTTTCTATATTAATAATGTCTGCTTCTTCTTGCAAGAATGACCATATTTTCACATTGTTTCCTATATTAGCTAAATGTATTCCTAGTGCCATTCCCCAACTACCACTACCTATAATTGCTATAGTTTTCATTACATTTCTCCTTATTTAGTATTTTTAAAAGATATTTTATTTTCGGTTCCATTCATAAGTCTTTTAATGTTTGATCTATGATTAAAACAAACTATAACAGCAATTAATATACTATATATAATGTAATTTCCTGGTTCTATAAAATATGTTTCATAACTAAATAATGTTAAAACTGGAAATAATATTGCTGCTCCCAGAGCTCCAACAGAAACCATTTTTGTCATTATTATTAATATCAATGCAAAAACTAAACAAATAAGTCCTATATGCCAGTTAGTTATTAATAATATTCCTAATGCAGTAGCAACCCCTTTTCCACCTTTAAATCCAAAGTATATAGGATATGTATGTCCTAATATAACGCATATTCCTGAAATTTGTACTAATATTGCAGGATCAACATGTATATTCCAAATTTTATATAATATAAAACCATAGAATATTGAAAATAGTATAGAAATAATTCCTTTTAATATGTCTAGTATAAGAGTTATTAATGCTGCTCCTTTTCCTACACTTCTAAGCATATTAGTAGTTCCTGCATTGCCACTTCCTTTTTCTCTTATATCAAACCCTGCCTTTTTTTTGCTTATTAAAATAGAAAAATTAACACTTCCAATTAAATAAGCTATTATTCCAATTATAATATAATAAGGTAACATTTTTATTTTCTCCTTTGTTTAAATATCTTTTTCTAATTTTTCTCTAACAATCAACCTTACAGGTGTTCCTTGTAGCCCAAATTCTTTTCTTAATTGATTTATTAAATATCTCTGATAAGAAAAATGAAATAATTCTTTATCATTTACAAAAACTACAAAAGTTGGTGGTTTTGTACTTGGCTGCGTAATATAAAATATTTTTAACCTTTTTCCTTTATCAGTTGGAGGTTGTACTATTGCAATGGCCTCATTTAATACTTGATTTAACATAGATGTATTTACTCTTATTGCGTTTTGACTTGCTACATTATTTATTAATTCATATAATTTACTAACTCTTTGACCTGTTTTTGCAGATATAAAAATGATAGGTGCATAATTTAAATATGCTAATTTATTATATATATCTTTTTTAAATTTTTCAATAGTGTTAGTATCTTTATCTATCTCATCCCATTTATTAACAACTAGAATTATGCCTTTTCCAGCTTCATGTGCTTCTCCTGCTATTTTTGCATCTTGGTCAGTAACACCTTCTGTTGCATCAATCATCATCAAACACACATCAGAGCGTTCAATGGCTAACAAGGTTCTCATAATACTAAACTTTTCTATTGATTCTTTTACTTTACTCTTTTTTCTTATTCCAGCTGTATCAATGAATTTATATTTTCCAAATTCATTTTCAAAATATGAATCTATTGCATCTCTAGTTGTACCTGCTATATTACTTACAATTAATCTTTCTTCCCCTAATATTCTATTAATTAATGATGATTTTCCTACATTTGGTTTTCCTATTACTGCAACTTTAATTATTTCATCATCATCATCTTTTTCTTTTTGTTTTGGTAATGCTTCATATACCTTATCTAATACATCTCCTATTCCTTTTGCATTAGCAGCGGAAATAGGCATTGGTTCTCCTATACCCAAATTATAAAATTCATATATATCATCTGATTCTTTTCCAAAATTATCTGCTTTGTTACATACTAATATAATTTTTTTCTTTGATTTTTTTAACATTAATGCAATATCTTTATCTGCTGCTGTAACACCTTGTTTTAAATCTGTTAAAAATAATATTACATCAGCTATATTAATAGCAATCTCTGCTTGTTTTCTCATTTGATTAACAATTATATCCTGACTTTCTTCTTCTATACCTGCTGTATCTACTAATGTAAACTCTCTATCTCTCCAAGTTGTTTCTCCATATACTCTATCTCTTGTAACTCCTGGTGTATCTTCAACAATAGATATTCTTTGTCCTATTATATAATTGAAAAATGTAGATTTTCCTACATTTGGTTTTCCCACTATTGCTACAATTGGTTTTGCCATTTTAAATTTTCCTTTCTAGTAAGTTGTTTTTCCTTTTAATAAATCGTCATTATCAATCCATTCTTGTACATTTACTTTTATATATTTTGTTTTAGAAATTCTAACAATAACTTCTTTTATTCCTGCATTGATTATCATTTTTCTACACATTTGGCAGGACATCGCTCCTTCTTCGTATTTTTTATTATCTTTTCTTCTACCAACTAGAAACATTGTTGAATCTAACATATCTTTTCTAGCTGCACTTATAATAGCATTTTGTTCTGCATGAACACTTCTGCATGCATCGTGTCCTCCATGATGTACATCTGGATAGATTTTCTTTTTCATACAATATCCTAAATCTATACAGTTTATTCTTCCTCTAGGTGCTCCACTATATCCGGTTGATATTATTTCATCATTTTTTACTATTATGCATCCATAATCTTTTCTAAGACATGTTCCTCTTTCAGCTACAGTTTCTGCAATATCTAAATAATAATTTATTTTATCAACTCTTTTAGGCATATCTTTCCACCTTTCTATGTTTGTTATTATATCATATTTTATTAATAATGAAAATACATATTTAAATAAATATATTTTTTCATATAGTAGAAAATGAGAAATTTCATACTATATGAGAAAAGCGCAGTTTATAAAACCACGCTTTTGTTCATCATACTACAAAATAATTTTTATAATGATTTTGCCAGATATAGATTGCTTTGTTTTTACCATTTGCAATTTTATATCATCTTCTAAAAGATGATATATTTCCCTTGGGATTTCCCTCATGGACGATTCATACCAAATTGTCCTTGCATTTAAACTCTCTTTTACAAGTTTTATTATTGCTTGCACTTCTTCTTGGGTCAATCTGCATTTGGATAATACCCGAACATTATCAGATTGATATTTGAATTTGTAAAACATATCACTTCTCCTTTTATTTTGTGTATGATCTTTTCTGTATTATGGCTTTTTAACCACATATACAATATAATAATACCACAAATTTAATAATATTTCAAATTTACTGACAAATTCATTTGCTCTCTCTTGACAAATAAATAAAAAAATTGTATACTTTTATAGTGACTTAATTTAGATTAAAATTTATATAGATAGAAATATCGCATTCAGGGGAGGGATTGAAATGGCACAACCAAAAAGAAGATGGTCAAAAGCTAGAACACATTTAAAAAGATCTACATGGAAATTAGAAAACAAAACATTAGCTACTTGCCCACATTGTCATGAAACTGTATTACCACACAGAGTATGTTCTAACTGTGGATATTACAAAGGTAAAGAAGTTATGACTATAAAAAATAATGAAGAAAATAAATAAAAAAATGTGATTTTTATAATCACATTTTTTTATTTTCTACTATTGTTCTTTTTAATTCCAAAAAGCTCTGTATGTTTCATATGCGCAATAAATATCATATTTTGATGTTACTTCATATGGTGCATGCATTGATAATACCGGCACACCGCAATCAATTACATCTACTCCTTTATTAGCTAAAATATATGCAATTGTTCCGCCGCCTCCAACATCTACTTTCCCTAATTCTGTAAGTTGATAAGATATATTATTATCATTTAGCATTTTTCTTATTTCTGCAACAAATTCTGCATTTGCATCAGATGCTCCAGATTTTCCTCTTGCTCCAGTATATTTTACTACTGCAATTCCTTTTCCTAAATATCCAGCATTTTTTGTATCTGAAACACTAGCATATATTGGATCGTATCCAGCATCTACATCTGATGATAACATTCTTGAATTGCAAAATACTTTTCTAATTAAATCTGGTTTGTTTTCTCCTGTTTTATTTAAAATCTCAGATATGAAATAATCAAATATTAATGATTCCATTCCTGTATTTCCCACGCTTCCAATTTCTTCTTTATCTGATAATATCATTACAGCTGTTTTTTCTGGTGATTTTGTATCTAATAACCCTCTTATAGCAGTATATGCACATACTCTGTCATCTTGTCCATATCCCGCAACCATACTACTATCAAATCCTAAGCTTCTTGCCTTGAATGCAGGTACTAATTCTAATTCTGCACTTAAGAAATCTTCTTCTACAATTCCATATTTTTTATTTAAAATATTTAAAATATTCAATTTTACTTTTTCTTCAATATCTTTGTCATTATATGGTCTACTTCCAATTAATAAGTTTAAATCTTCTCCTTTTACTCCTTCTTTTAATTTTCTTTCCATTTGTTCTTGTGCTAAATGTGGTAAAAGGTCTGTTATTGTAAATATTGGATCTTCTTCATCTTCTCCTATATTTATAGTTACTTTTTCTCCATTAGTTTTTATAACCACACCATGTATTGCTAAAGGTATTGTTGTCCATTGATATTTTTTAATTCCGCCATAATAGTGTGTTTTAAAATATGCAAATCCACCTTCTTCATATAATGGATTTGGTTTCAAGTCTAATCTTGGTGAATCAATATGTGCTCCTACAATATTTAATCCGTCTTCAACTTTTTGGTTTCCTATAATTGCTGCATATACGCTTTTATTTTTATTTATATAATATACCTTATCTCCCGGATTTAATCTTTCATATTCGCATATACATTTAAATCCGTTTTCATTTAACATTTTCTTAGCAAAACTTGCACATTCCCTTTCTGTTTTTCCTTTGTTAAGAAAATAAATAAATTCGTCAGAAAAATTCATTATTAATTTATTTTTTTCTTCGTCAACTTTAAGCCAACCATTTTCTTTTTTATTAAATAATTTGTCTTTTAATTCTTTAGTTTCTTCACTCATTTTCTTTTCTCCTTTTCGTTAAATTTATATTTAGTTTGAAGTTATTTTCTCAAACACAATATCTATACATTAAACCTAAATAAAACAATATCACCATCTTGCATAACATATTCTTTTCCTTCCATTCTTAGAAGCCCCTTCTCTCTAACTGCATTCATAGATCCTTCTCTCATTAAATCACCAAAACTTACTACTTCAGCTTTTATAAAACCTCTTTGAATATCAGAATGAATTTTTCCTGCTGCTTCTGGTGCTTTTGTGCCTTTTTTTATTGTCCACGCTCTAACTTCTGGCTCACCTGCAGTTAAAAATGACATTAGTCCTAATAAGTCATAACTTGCTTTTACTACTTTGTCTAATCCTGATTCTTTTAATCCTAATGCCTCTAGCATTTCTTGTTTATCTTCGCCATCTAAAGAAGACAATTCTTCTTCTATTTTTACACATAATGGAATTACTTTAGCTCTTTCTCTACTTGCATATTCCTTTACTTGTTGAACATATTCATCACTATCTGTTTTATTTAATTGTTCTTCAGAAACATTTGCTATATAAAGTATTGGCTTTGCTGTTAAAAGATATACATCTTTTATATATTCTTTTTCTTCTTCTGTTAATTCTATACTTCTTGCTGATATACCTGCTTCTAAACTTGTTTTTATTTTTTCTAATACATCTATTTCTAGTTTAGCTTTTTTATCTGCTTTTAGTTTCACTCTTGCTCTTTCTAATCTTTTTTCTATTGTTTCCAAATCTGCAAATATTAATTCTAAATTTATTGTTTCTATATCTCTAGTTGGGTTAATATTTCCATCCACATGAACAACATTTGGATTTTCAAAACATCTAACTACTTCTACTATGCTATCTACTTCTCTAATATGTGATAAAAATTTATTACCTAATCCTTCTCCTTTACTTGCTCCTTTAACTAACCCTGCAATATCTACAAATTCAATTACTGCATGTGTAGTTTTTTGTGGATTATACATTTTAGTTAAAGCATCAAGTCTTTCATCTGGAACAGGAACCACTCCAACATTGGGTTCTATTGTACAAAATGGATAATTTGCACATTCTGCTCCTGCATTGGTAATTGCATTAAACATTGTACTTTTTCCGACATTAGGAAGCCCTACAATACCTATTTTCATTTATTATTACTCCTTTATTTATATTTTCATTTTCGTGTATTATAATATCATAAACATATTCAAAAGTAAATGAAATTTACTTAATTTAATCAGCACAAAAAAACTCTTAGTTATTCACTAAGAATTTTTTATATTACTTATATAGTAAGAATTTTTTTATTCTGCTTTTACTTCTGAAGAATTATTTAATTGATATTCTGAACTTCCAAATGCTAATATCATTATAAATATTGTATTTAATAATATTAAACCTACTGCAAATCCGTCACCTTTTCCAAATGCTTTAGCAAGTTTAACCATTACATAAATTGAAACTCCAACTGATAATATCCATCCTACAAAAGGTACCCATGCTGCAAAATATCCCAATATCCACCATGGTGATACTCCAGCTATTCTAAATAAAATAACTAAGTTATATATTGGTATAATTGATTTCCATCCTGCTTGTCCAGCTTTGCTAAATAATCTCCAGTTTGCAATAATAGTTAAAACTCCTATACATATAGAAATGAAAACTATTCCCATCATCATTCCTGCAAAAGCTCCTCCTACTACTCCTCCTAAAGCTGCATACCCAGCATCTGTCATATTTGAACTTGCACTTAAATATAAATTGTCAGCATACATATAAAATTTCCTCCTTTTATTTATTTTACAACTTTATTTTACAATATATGATAAATTTATTCAATAATTTTAGTTATATTTTTTCATATGTAATATATTCATAATCATATGGATTTTTTTCATCTTTTTTTCCTTTTACTCGTTGTGTAATTTTCCAGTTTTCTTCGCTGATTTCTGGGAAATACACATCGCCATCAAATTCTTGATTTATTTTAGTAATATATAATTTGTCTACTTTAGGAAGCATTAGTTTATAAATAGTTGCGCCTCCTATTATAAAGTTTTCTTCTTCTTTATTTATATATTCTCCTAATCTATTAATGTCATCAACAATTGTAACATTTTCATCATTTATGTTTAAATCTGCATCATTGCATAATATAATATGTTTTCTATTTGGTAATACTCTTCCTAACGATTCAAAAGTTTTCCTTCCCATTATTATTGTATGACCTGATGTGATTTCTTTAAATCTCTTCAAATCTTCTGGCAAATGCCAAATTAGTTGATTATCTTTTCCTATAACATTATTTTTAGCAACTGCTACTATTATACTTAACATTATTTTTCATTCCTCTCTTACTTATATAGCTACTGGTATTTTTCCTAAATTTATATCTTTATTATAATCATAATCCTTAATTTCAAAATCTTCTACCTTAAATTCGTAAAAATTTTTAGTATTATTATTAATTACTAATTTAGGAGAAACTTCCATTGTATCTGCTTCTATCAATTTTTTTATTAATGGAATATGTCTATCATATATATGACAATCTCCTATGTTATGTGTTAAAGTTCCTACTTCTAAACCAGCTACCTGAGCAAACATACATAAAAGTGCTGCATATTGCATTGTATTCCATCCGTTTGCTGCAAGCATGTCTTGAGAACGCTGATTTAGTATTAGGTGTAATTTTCCCCCTTTTACTAGCCATTGTGTGCCATATGCACAAGGCTCTAAATTCATATCTTTTAACTCTTCATGATTAAATATATTAGTCATAATTCTTCTGCTAGCTGGGTCATTATTTAATAAATATAATACATAATCAACTTGATCCATTTCTTTTATTCCATCTTTTGTTTTAAATTTATATTTTTTACCTAGCTGATATCCATAAGCTTTACCTATACTACCATTTTCATCTGCCCACTGATCCCAAATATGAGAATTTAAATCTTTAATGTTGTTTGATTTCTTTTGCCATATCCATAATATCTCATCTATTGCTCTTATAACAGTTTTAGAGTTATTTCTAAGTGTAATCATTGGGAATTCTTTTCCAACATCATATACATTACTAACTCCTACTATTGAAATATAATTTGCTTCTTCTCCATCTTGCCATCGTGTTCTTACATTAGTTCCTTCTGATGAATATCCTTCATCTAATATCTTTTTGCATGTTTCTATAAAATTTCTATCAGCTTGAGTCATTTAATTTTCCTCCTATTATAATATTTCGACATCATTATATATGAAATAAAATATTATTGCAAGAAAATTTATAGTAGATAAAAAATCGACTTTAGAAGTCGATTTTCATAATTTTATTTTATGGAGCTTCCAGCCGGAATTGAACCGGCGACCCCAGCCTTACCATGGCTGTGCTCTACCTACTGAGCTATAGAAGCATTTATACTAGAAACAAGAAACTATTTTTTCTTGTTTCTAGCAAATCATTAATATTCATTTTCTGCCATACCTTTTATAGCTTTTTTTCTTATTCTCTGTATTGCGTTGTCTACTGATTTTACTGGAGAATTTAATTGTTCTGCTATTGTTAGATAGCTTTCTCCTTTAATAAATCTTTGTAATACCTGTTTTTCAAATGTACTTAATGATTTATCTATAGTATTTTCTACTTTTTTATAATATTCCTTTTTAGTAATAGTTTCTAGAGGATCTTCTGTTGTATGTGAATCAAAAAATTCTATCATAGAAGTATCTCCATCTTCCTCATTATTATATGCTGAAGAACTAAGTGATAAATATGAATTTAATGGCATATGTTTCTGTCTATTTGATGTTTTTATAGCTGTAATAAGTTGCCTTTCTATACATAAGTTTGCAAATGTCTTAAATGAATTTTGCTTAGTAGAATCAAAACTTTGTATTGCTTTAAATAGCCCTATCATTCCTTCTTGAATAATATCTTCTTTTTCAGCACCAATCATAAAATATTTTCCAACCTTCTTATTTACTAAATCTTTGTATTTTTCAATTAGAAAGTCGATTGCAATTTTATCTCCTGATTTAATTAGTGCTATTAATTGTTCGTCACTTTTAATGCTATAATTGTTATCTGTTGTGTAAAATGCGCTTATGTTACTCATAATGATACAATCCTTCTTCAAAAACTATATCTGTATTATAATTCAGCAATTCATAAAATGTCAATAGAAAAAACTAATATTTTCGGCTATTTATGAGGTTTTTGTTACTTTTTATATTGCAAACAATTATTGAATATTTAAATATATTGTTGTATAATCTTAATTAAGTTTTGTAAAGGAGATAAAAAATGGCTTTTGATGGTTTTATAAATAAGGCTACAGTTAGTGAATTACATTCATTTTTAATTGGTGGTAAAGTTTCCAAAATTTTTCAACCTAATAAAGATGAAATAGTTATTAATATATATTCCAATTCTTCTAAATATAATTTAGATATTAATATAAATTCTGCTTTTTGTTGTTTATATTTAAGCAGTAATAAAAAATCAAATCCTATTACGCCAAGTTCTTTTTGTATGCTTTTAAGAAAACATTTAATTAGTGCTAAAATTACTGATATTGAAACTAATGGATTTGACCGAATTGTTACTATTAACTTTGAAACTTATAATGAACTAAATGATTTAATATCTAAAAAATTAATAATTGAGCTTATGGGTAAACATAGTAATATAATCTTAGTAAATAATGATAATATAATTATAGATTCTCTAAGACACATTTCAGCAGATAGAAACATATTACCTGCTAATCCTTATACTTTACCCGCATCAACAAAATTAAATATTAATGAAACTAGTTTAGAAAATTTTAAAAATACAGTAGCAAATTCTAATAAAAATTTAATTGATTCTATATCAAGTACATTTTATGGTTTTAGTAAAGTTTTTACCTCTTATATAGTTTCAACATTAAATTTAAATAATGAGAATTTTTCAACTAATGATATAAAAATTTTCTTTAATTATATTCAAAAATTAATATTAAATATAGACACTTTGCATTTTAAATGTGAATATTACTTTTTTAATAACAAAAAAGATTATGTACTTATTTCATCCGAAAACATATCAAATTTAGATGTTAATACTTTTTTGGATACATATTATACCTTTAAAGAAGAAAATGATAATTTTGAGAATTATAGAAAAAATATTTTAAAAGTTATTTTAAATATTTTAAAAAAATATGAAAAAAAATTATTGAATATAAATAATAAATTAGAAGATTGTAATAAAATGGATGAGTATAAATTGTATGGTGAGCTTATTACTTCTAATTTATATAGATTTAATAATAATGTAAATATTGATTCCATTTCTTTAGAAAATTATTATGATAATAATAATTTAATTGATATAAAATTAAATAAAAAATATTCACTTTCTATGAATGCTAAACTATTTTTCAAAAAATATAATAAATTAAAAAACACACTAAAAATTGTCTCTGAACAAAAAATTCAAACTAGAAAAGAAATTGAATATTTAGAAAGTATTATTTATTCACTTAATACTTCTTCAACTATTAAAGAAATAGATGAAATATATTTAGAAATACAAGAAAATATCTTAAATAAAAATGATATAAATAATAAAAAAATAGATAAAAAAAATGATTCTTTATCTTCTTATTTAGTATTAAATATAGATGGATATGAAGTTTTAGTTGGAAAAAATAATAAGCAAAATGACTTTATAACTTTTAGAGTTGCAAATAAAGAAGATATTTGGTTTCATGTAAAAGATAATTCTGGTAGCCATGTATTATTAAGGAAAAAAACTAATATTGATGTTTCTGAAGAGTTATTAAGAAAATGTGCATCTATTGCTGCATATTATTCTAAATGTAAAGATTCTTCTAAAGTTGAAGTTCAATATACCACAATTAAATTTATAAAAAAGCCTAAAAATTCAAGGCCTGGTTTTGTTACTTTTTCTAAATACAACAGCATTATGGTTGAACCCAAAAGAGCGACATAAAGTCGCTCTTTTAATATAATAGAAAATTTTTTATTTACATTTTATATTCAAGTTCTTCAGAATATTTAAATATTTCTTTTAATCTTTTATATGTTATTATTGTTACTCTTGGTTGAGGATTTTTTTCATCATATTCCACCAATTCTTGTGTATAACAGTTTGTATTCGTTTTATATATAAGGTATCTATTATTTACAAATGTTAAATATATTTGAAAACCTTTTTCTAAATCTTTTTCAAAATCTCTAAACTTATAATTTTCCATTAATATCCTCTCTTATATCATTGCATCAAATTCATCTTCTGATATTATTTTTACGCCCAACTCTTTTGCTTTCTTTAATTTGCTGCCAGCATCTTCGCCAGCAATTAAATATGATGTCTTTTTAGAAACAGAACTTGAAGTTTTTCCTCCAAAATCCTCTATAATTTTACTAGCTTCTTCTCTTGTATATTTATCTAGACTACCTGTTAGTACAAATGTTTTTCCATAGAATCTTTCATCTCCTGATTCTTCTTTTAAGTAGTTCATATTTACACCTGCTTGTTTTAGTCTGTTTATTAAATCTATAGTTTGTTCTTGTCTAAAAAAATCATATATATAATTAGCTGTTACTTCACCAATATCATGTATACTATTTAATCTAATTAAGCTTGCCTGCATTAGGTTATCCATGTTTTTGAATTCTTTAGCTAGTACTTTTGCTAGTTTACTGCCTACATTTCTAATTCCTAAAGAACAAATTATTCTATCCAAGTCGTTATGTTTACTTTCTTCTATTGCAGTTAAAAGATTATTTGTAAACTTATTTCCTTCTTTTTTTAATGATGAAATATCATCATATGTTAGATAATAAATATCTGCTATATTATTTATAAGTTTTTTATCAATTAACTGCTGTATAATTGACTCTCCTAATCCATCAATATTCATTGCTTCTCTAGAAACAAAATGAACAATATTTCTAAGCATTTTAGCTGGACACTCTATTCCTATACATCTATTTACGGATTCGCCTTCTAATCTAATTACTTCTGCTCCACAAATAGGACATTGTTTAGGCATCTCAAAATTTTTTTCTTTACCTGTTCTTTTTTCTTTTAATACTCCTACTACTTCTGGAATAACATCTCCTGCTTTTTGAATATATATATGGTCACCTATTTTCAAATCTTTTTCTATTATAAAATCTTCATTATGAAGTGTAGTTTTTGATATTGTTGATCCTGCAACGACAACAGGCTCAATAATTGCAAGAGGAGTAATTGCTCCGTGTTCTCCCTACTTGACAAACTATATCTTTTAAAATAGTTTCCTTCTTTTCTGGCGGATACTTATATGCTATTGCCCATTTAGGAACTTTTGCAGTACTTCCTATTTTTTCTCTTAAATCTAGATCGTCTACTTTTATTACTGCTCCATCAATTCCAAAGCTTAAATTTTTTCTTTCTTCTCCAATTTTATTAATAGCTTTTATAACTTCTTCTATTGTATTGCATAATATTTTTACTGGATTTACATTGAAACCTATTTTTTCTAAATATAATAATGATTCATAGTGTGAATTAAACTTAATAGTATCTGATTTTTGTACATTAAAAATAAAAATATCTAATGGCCTTTTAGCTGTAATATTGCTGTCTAATTGTCTTAGTGACCCTGCTGCTGCATTTCTTGCATTTGCAAAAAGTGGCTCTTCTTCTAAACTTCTTTCCTCATTTAGTTTTTCGAACTCCTTACTGCCAATAAATACTTCGCCTCTTACTGTTATATCTATTTTTTCTTTTAGTTTTTTAGGTATATTTTTAATTGTTAGCATGTTTTTAGTTACATCTTCGCCAACTAATCCATTTCCCCTTGTTGCTCCTCTTACGAATTCACCATCTTTATATTCTAATGCTGCAGATAGACCATCAATTTTAGTTTCTACCACATATTTTAATTCTTTATTATATTTTTGTGCTTGTTCTTTCATTCTCTCATCAAAAGAATATAAATCATCAAAATTGAAAATATCTTGCAAGCTTTGTAATGGGACCTCATGAGTAACTTTAGTGAATCCTTCTTTTACATTTCCGCCAACTTTTTGTGTTAATGAATCATTAGATACTAATTCTGGATACTCTTTTTCTAAATTTCGTAATTCTAACATTAACATATCATATTCAAAGTCACTAATTTCTGGATTATCATCATCATAGTATTTTTTAGCATGATATGCTGTTTCTTTTCTTAGCTCTTCAATTCTTTTCTTTGCTTTTGTTTTGTTCATATAAAAACCTCATATTAACTCTTCATTTTTTATTATTCTAACAATCTTTTAACAATAATTCTTTTCCTTCTTTTAAATATTTCCATCCTGAAATTATTGTTGCAATTACTGATACAGTTATCATAATACTTGCCAAAATATTTATAATATACTCTCCTGTATTTATATAAATATACGCAGAATTGTATGTTTCTTTAAAGGATGATGCTCTATGTAGAAAAGCAAAGTATGGAAATCTCGTTAAAAACATTAAGCTTATGCCCACCATTTGTGTTACTGTTTTTATTTTTCCCCATATATTAGCAGCTATAACTTTTCCATCTTTCTCAACAGCAATTAATCTATATCCAGATACGGCAAATTCTCTTATTAATACTATTATTGGTATAAATGCTGGTAATAAATTTTTTTCTACTAATATTAACATAGCAGATAATACTAACATTTTATCTGCTATTGGGTCTAAAAATTTTCCAAAGTCTGTTATTTGATTTCTTTTTCTAGCAATAGTTCCATCCAACTTGTCTGTTATTGATGCTATGATAAATATTATATTAATTATTATCATACTAATTTCTATATCAAAAAACTTCCCACTAATTGGTATATATGAGATTATAACCATTACTAATACTAATAATATTCTAAATATAGTTAATTTGTTTGCTAAATTCATTAATTATTATCCTTTCTCAATTTATTTATAATATTAAATTGATTTTTTAGTAAAATTCCAAGAATCTTTACACATTTCATCTAAAGTTTTATTTGCTGTCCAACCTAATTCTTCTTTTGCTTTTGTTGGATCTGCATAACATTCAGCTATATCTCCTGGTCTTCTTGCTGTTATTTCATATTTTACTTTTATATTATTTGAATCTTCAAAAGCTTTTACTATTTCTAAAACAGAATATCCTCTTCCTGTTCCTAAATTATATGCTTCTGCTCCTGTAATTTTTCTTGCCTTTGCCAATGCTTTAACATGTCCTTTAGCTAAATCTACAACATGTATATAGTCTCTTACTCCTGTTCCATCTACTGTTGGATAATCATTTCCAAATACATTTAAATGATCTAATTTTCCTAAAGCTACTTGATTTATGTATGGCATTAAATTGTTTGGTATTCCGTTAGGATTTTCCCCTAATAAACCACTTTTATGAGCTCCTATAGGATTAAAATATCTTAATAATATTGCACAAAATTCCTTATCTGCTACACATACATCTCTTAATATTTGTTCTATCATTAATTTAGTACTTCCATATGGATTAGTTGTTGATAATGGAAAATCTTCTTTAATAGGTACTTCTTTTGGAGTTCCATAAACTGTTGCAGAAGAACTAAATATAATCTTTTTACAATTGTATTTTTTCATTAATTTTAATAATACTAATGTACCTGTTATATTGTTGTGATAATACTCTATTGGCTTCTCAACAGATTCTCCTACTGCTTTTAAACCTGCAAAGTGAATTACTGCTTCTATATTATTTTCTTTAAATATTTCTTCCATTTTCTCTTCATTTAGCATATCTACTTCATAAAACTTAAAATCTTTTTTAGTGATTTCTTTTATTTTGTCTAAAACATCTGGTTTACTGTTTATAAAATTATCTACAATTATTATGTCTTCATTTTCTTCTAGTAATTCTACTACTGTATGACTCCCTATAAAACCTGCTCCTCCAGTAACTAAAATACTCATTTTAAAATTCCTCCTTATATTTTATAATAAGCTTCATATAACTTTATTGCTGTTTCTGGACTATCTATTCCTGTTGCATTTTTTACTGGTGCAAAATCTTCTTCTCTTTTTCCTCTTAAAATTGCAATATCATCGAAATATTTCCATGCATCAAATATGAATGTTTCAAATTTATAAATGTTTGGAGTTTCTACTTTTACAATTACTCCTTCTTTATTTAAATAATCTGATTTTTTAAATGCAATATGATATGGTAATTGTTTATCAGATAGCTTATCTAATGCATTAATACTAAATAAATTACACATTATATGAGATTCACCAAAAGCTAATTCTCCATCTTTATTTTTCTTTTGCTTCATTTCTTCTGACATTTCAGAATATTCAATTACTCGTATTTTTCCATTTTGTTTACAAATAGCTCCAACTTTTTCTTCAGGTGAATTTTTTAATATAGATTTAGTTGCAATTTCAACTTTTCTATCCTCTGCTAGTCCTAGTAATGTTATGTCATCTAATTTTAATAAAACATTATCTATTGACCCAATAAATATCCATTTTATATTTCTTTTTTTCATGTCTTCCAACACAGAATTTTTAAACATAGATTGAAATATTCCGCCATTTCCATCTGCTGCAACTTTTATCTTTTTATTACTTCCGATTATTAATTTGCCATCAACAGTTATTAATGGTAAATTTCCTTGTTCAAAGAACATTATCGATTCTTTAGGATATCCAAAGTATTTATGTAATTTAAAAAACTCAACAATATCATCATTATTTTCTGTGCTTGTCATAATATACCAAGGTATTGTTACATTATATTTTTTATTTGCTTCTTTTAATCTATCTACTAATATTTCAAACAAATATTTTGATTCTGGCCTTATATCAATTTTAAATGTCCCCTTTGGTCCATCATACCCTAATCTTGTTCCTTGTCCACCTGACATAGTAACAACAGCATATTGATTATTACATATTATGTTTTTACCTAATTCATTATATTTTTCTAATTCACTGGTTTCTAATTTATCTTTATTAACAGCTATTATAGCTTCTGTATTATCTGAATTTATTTTTTCTTTATTTTTAAGTTCCTTATATAAACTATTAATTTTATCAAAATCTAATTCTAAAATCTGTTTTGATATTATCTTTCTTTCATCTTTATTCAACAATTCTAGTAGCTCTAATATTTGTTCTTGATTGAATTCTTTTAGTTTTTTAATAGCTTCTTCTATTTGTTCTTCCAACTGAATCTCTCCCTATCCTTTTATAGTTGCATTATATATATCCATTGCCTCATCTATGTTTCCATCATATATTAGTTTTCCATTTTGCATAACCATTCCTCTTTTGCAAAAATCTTTTGCTGTCCTTGTTGCATGTGTTACATATAATAAAGTAACATTATCTTTTTCTAATAAATGATTAATTTTCTTTATACATTTTCTTCTAAACTCTTCGTCACCAACACTTAAAGCTTCATCTACAATTAGTATTTCTGGTTCTATATTTACATTTATAGAAAATCCAAGCCTTGCTTTCATACCACTAGAATAAGTTCTAACTGGCTGATCGATATATTCTCCTAACTCAGAAAATTTAATAATTGTAGGTTCTAGTCTTTGGATTTCTTCGTTTTTTATTCCTAGTATTTGACCTTTTAAATATATATTTTCTCTGCCTGTAAACTCTGGATCAAATCCAGAAGTTAATTCCAAAAGTGCACTAACTCTACCATTTATTTGTATTTCGCCTGAAGTTGGAAATACAACTTCTGTAATCATTTTTAATATTGTAGATTTTCCTGCACCATTTTTTCCAAATAATGCTACTGATTCTCCTTTATTTATTTTAAAAGAAACATTATCAACAGCTCTTTTAGGGACATATTTTATGTTTTTAAATATTAATCCTAAAAATCTTTTTTTATCGCTCTTATATAATTTATATGTTTTATTTACATTCTTAAATTCTACTACTATATCTGACATTATTTTTCTCCTTTATAAAACATCTGGTATATCTTTTCTTAATTTTTTATACACATGTAATCCAACAATGTATAAGATAACAACTATTATAAGAAAGTACATCAATTTTTTAGGGCTTTCCCAAAACCATGTTTTATTAATGAAACATGACCTATAACCATTCACTAGATATGTTACTGGATTAATTGCAAAAAACTTTTTAAATGTTGCTCCCTTAACTGTTGCTGGGTCAAACATTATACCTGATAGCCAAAAAACAGCAGTAATAAATGATTTAACTAGATTTCCATAATCTTTGCTTATTGCTCCTAATGGTGCTGAAAATAGTGACCATGCATTTAAAAACAAAAATGTTAATAACATATAAAATGGTATTTGTAACATATATATATCTGGTACATATCCAAATAATCTGAAAATAATAATTACTATATAAATTAATAGCATGTGTATTATCAACTTAGATATATTTACAAAGGTAGGTATAGTGGCCACAGGAAACTTCATTTTTGTTACTAAATAACTATATCTCCTTATACAATCAGTTCCTCCTGTAATCATTTCACTAATATAAAACCATGGTATTACTCCTGATATAAGCCACAAAAAATATGGATATCCATTAACATTACTTGCTGCTCTAAGTCCTATTGAAAATGCAAACCAATATACAAATATTGTTACAGTTGGTTTAATTATTGCCCATGACCAACCAAGTGCAGCTCCCCTATAAGTTTTAACTAAATCTGCTTTAGCCATTTTGGTAATTTGTTTTCTATATTCAAAATGCTCTTTTATAATTTTTACTAATGTATTCATTTTTTCTCCTTATTATCTTGTTTTTTCATTTTTTACCATATTTCTAAATTTTTCTAATGAATCTGTTTTTTTATAATCTATATCATTATCTCTTAATTTATATATATCCTTTCCTATTACTAAGCCTATTCCGTGATTATATTTTCTATCTGTTCCACCATAAAATACATAGTAAATTCCATCTTCATATATAAATGATGATCTATATATTCCCTTATTGTCCCATGCTGTATTTGATTTTATATTTGGATCTAATATTTTTTCTGCTTTTTTCCATCCAATTTCATCTTCTGAGTAAGAATAATATAAACTCATATCATTTCTATTTGCCCATTTATCCCAAGCTACAACTAACATTTCATATCCTTTTTTTGTATGTATTACATCTAAATGCCATGTATTTAATTTAGTTGGATATTCTAGTTTCATAAAATTTTGATCATTCCAAGTTATTCCATCTTTTGATGTTGCATATATAGTTGTATAATCCTTATCTACATACCACATCTTATATAATTTATTTTCATATATTATAGCAGGACTAATATAATCTTTTTCTTTTCTATTATCTGAATATGCTGTAATTATTTTTGAACCCCAAGTTATTCCATCCTTTGAAGTTTTCCTATATATATATACCTTATTTTCAATATCATCAACATATCTCCAATAACATTCTAACTCATTTTTATCATTATTATATACAATATGAGAGTCTGAATTATATCTTTTCCCTGACTGTTTATTTTCTGGTTCATCTAATGGATTGGTGTTTTTACTAGGTGCTTGCCAATTAATTAAGTCATTACTTACTGCAATACAAGGATTTTCTTTTGAATCGTTTCCTTGTGGATACGGTGTATAACTCATCCAATATTTATATCCATTCCATTTATTTTCGAAAGCTAAAACTTTTGGATGATATGATTGTATATCACCATATGGTCCTTCTATTCTTAACTGATTCTTTGCATTATTAGTTTTATTTGGTATAAAGCATAGTAGGAATAATACAATCATTAAGAATATAATTATATTTTTTTTATTATTCTTTAATCTCTCTTTCATTTTGTCTATTCTCCTCATTATTATTTATATAATCAATAAACTTGTTTGTTATTTTATCTCTTGAGAACTTAGAATAAATTAATTCATAATTTTTCCTTAGATCTGATAATTTTATATCTTTTAATTTATTGATTTTTTCAAATAAGTCTTGATAAGACTCTATATACATATATGGTAGTTCTTTAAGCACTTCTAACGATCCTTGGTTTTTCATTGCAAATAGCATTTTGCCATTCAAGATTGCTTCTATATATGTCATACCAAATGAATGATTTAAACTAAAATCGATTACACAATCATATTGTTTTAATGTATATGATATATTAGTAGTTAATCCTTGATATGAAACATATTTATCTATCTTCTTTTCAATGATCAAATTTTCAAATTCTTCTACATAATCTCCTGTTCCATATACATCAATTTTAATATTATTAGATCTTTTTTCTTTCAAAAATTCTGCAAATCCTATTAAATTATTTATATCATTTATTCGATCTTTAGATATTCTTAATAAATAAACTGCTTTATATTTTCTCTTCTTTTCTATTGGTTGTATATTATTAATGTCTATCATTTTTGAACTATCAAGGCAATTTTCTATAATTTTGCATTCTTTATATTGTTTATAATTCAATTTATTTTCATAATTATTTTTGGAATTGTTACTTACAAATGCAACCTTTTCTAATTCTACCTCTTTTAATTTTTCAATCAAGCCTTTAAATTGTGATCGTAAAATTTTATAATCTGTATGGAAAAAATATATTTTGTTCTTTATTAATTCTGATTTTGCATTTTTTAAATATAAATGTAGACTTTCTCTTGTAGAAACCACAGTATGTGAAGTAATAGTTTTTAATTTTTTATTTAGTGCATATTCTGCGTATGGTATTAAATATTTTTTATTTGGATCATATTTAAATGCTGTTTTCTTTTTATATATAAACAAATATCTTTTTACTTTAGTCTTTTTGCCTTTTGTTGTATAAAAAGCTTTAACATTTAATCCATTAGGAAAACTACTATTTTTTATGTGTTTTTTTAACGATATTAATTTTACAAGGTATCCCTTTTCTAGTAACCCTTCTGCTAATGATAATGTTGCAGATACTGTTCCTCCTTTTCCAAAGAAATTATATCCAATGAAAGTAATATCATTTTTTTGCATATTTGCTAATTTGTTGTATAATTCAATCATATATTTTCCACTTTTTATTTCATTTATATCTATATCTGGTAACATACTTTTAAAAAATGGGTTTATATCATTATCTTCTTTAACTAATTCTTGTAACAATGATTTAATCGTAGTTACAGAGTTTTCTTTCATTTTGTTAAAGAAATAAAACTCTCTATATTTTGAGTATACTTTAATATCAGGTTGATACAAAATAACTTTTTTACCAAGTACAGAAAAATCAAAACCTAAAGACGAATAATCTGTAATTAATATATCGTTCTTTACTACTTCATCCATAATATCTACTTCATTTGGAGTAACAATTTTAACATTACATTTTTCAAGTCCCTTAGTCATGTAGTTTATTTTTTCTTTATCGAAAAATTGATGTAAGCATATCTTCAATTCGTATTTTTCATCTTCTAGTAATTTAATCATCTTATAATCACTTAATGTACTTTTTATTTGATTGATAAATATATCTGTTTCTTTATTATTTCCAAAATATTCTCTCCATGTCATAAACCATAGTATGGATTTTTTACCTTTATTAGGGTTATCTTTTTTATATTTTTCGCTCTTTAATACTAATTCTTTATATCTTGGATGATAAGGCATATAAACTAATTGATATGATTTAAAATTATTTTCTTGTTTTAATATCTCGTATATTTTAGGATTATAATAAAGAAATTTAAACATATTATTTCCATAACTTTTTCCGCTATATCCAATTTTTTTTATTGCTAATGTTCCATGTTGTAAATATATTATTTGTGAAATTGTTTTTAAGTTTACATTTTTTATTAAGATTTTAGAAGGTTGTACATCTTTATAACTTAATGTAACAAAACATAAGTCTGATTTTTTATAATATTTCCAATGTTTAATTGAATTTTTCCAGATAATATTCTTTTTCTGATTTTTAGTTAATTTTTTATATGTTTTTTTATTTTCTTTTGTCTTGCTCATTACAAAAAATTTATTTATTCCATCATCAATTTCATTTATTTCTTTCCAAAAATAGAAAGAGTTATTATTTGATGTGTTTCCTAAGTTTTCTCCAAATAACCAGGTATACTTTAACATTTCATTCATTCCTCTTTACTTTTATTTTACCTCAATTAGTTAGTTGATCTTACCCCTTTTGTGTAGGGCTTGGAATTTGATCTTTTCCATTTACTGGTTCTTGTAATCCTAAATCTCTTTTTATCTTTGAAGTTGATACTCCTTCTGTTCTAGGTAAATATACCACATCACAGTATTCTCTTAGTTCTTCAAATTTAGGATTTCCTTCCCAATCTCCCCCCATTACAGTAACATCCACATGATATTCTTTAACATCATTTATCTTTTGATTCCAATCATTTTCTGGTATAACTAAATCTACATATCTAATAGCTTCTAGCATTTTTCTTCTTGTTTCGTAATTGTGATATGCTTTTTTTCCTTTTGTAGCATTAAATTCATCTGTTGATAATGCTACAATTAAATAATCGCCTAATTCTTTTGCTCTTTTTAGTAATCTTATATGCCCATAATGTAACAAATCATATGTACCATATGTTAAAATTCTTTTCATATTTTCCTCCTAGTTTTTTTCGTCATTAAAAGTAAAAATTTTATCAACCACTCTTTTACTAGCTTGTCCATCATCTAAATAATTGAACTTATCATTGAATTTCTTATATTTGTCATTATAAAAATCTTCTGAAATAGTTTTAATATTTTCAATAAGTTCTTCTTCCGTTTTTAATATAGGTCCAGGTAATTCGTCTATATTTAAATAAAAACCTCTTATATTATCTCTGTATTCTTCTAAGTCATACATATAAAACAATATAGGTCTTTTTAAATTTGCATAATCAAAGAATACACTTGAATAATCTGTAATTAGCAAATCTGATACTATATATAATTCATTTATATCATCATAATCTGATACATTATAAATAAAATCCTTATATTTTTCAAAATCAAATAAGTTAGCAACTAGCCAATGAGACCTAAATAAAATTATATATTCACCGCTTAATTCTTTTTTTAACTTATCAAAATCAACTTCTGTTTTGTATGTATAGCCAATACCAGAGGTATGTTGATTGTCTCTATAAGTTGGTGCATATAGTAAAATCTTTTTAGTACAGTTTTTTATTCCTAATTTGCTCTTTATTGTTTTTATATCATTTTCAGTATAATTATACAAATAATCATTTCTTGGATATCCTAATTCAAGTACACAATCTTGTTTCTTGTTTTCTTTCATATTCCAAATTGATATAAACTTCTCTGATGCAAATTTTGATGGAGATAGAAAATATGAAAACTTTTTAGTTTCTTCATTATACCTTTTTTTCATTCCCTCAATAGTATTTAGTGCATTGTCAAAATGTTGTAAATCACATCCTAGTCTTTTTAGTGGAGTTCCATGCCAACATTGTACAAATATTTGATCCTTTTTAGGATAAATATAATCTGGTATTTTGTAATTAAATATCCAATACTTTGCTTTTGCCATTGCTTGTACATATTTTTTTCCTTTTACGCTTATAACCTTTGTATTTTTGTTTTTTTCTAAATATTTGTGTTTATTTGGTTCTTTGAATACCCATATATAATTAAATTCTTCAAATCTTTTATCTGTAAGCATATATTTATATATTGCTTTTGGGCTATCGCAATAAGAGCGTCCGTTAAAGCATCCAAATATTACAATTTTTTCATCTGCGTTAATTCCTATGGTATTAAGTTTAAAATATATTTTATTTTTAATATTTATTATAGTTCTTAATATTTTTCTTATAAATTTGTTCTTTTTAGATATATCTATAAGTATTTTTTTTATCATAAATTATTACTCCCTACTATTTTCAACAAATATCTTGATAAATCACTAATTGAAGTACTTGAATCAACATTTATATATTTATTTTTGTATGCAATTAATTCCTTCATATCATAATCTTTTTTTTCAATTTTCGTCATTATATCACTAATCTTTTTACTTGTAAATGTCTTTAACTCTTTATCAAAAGATATATTTAGACCTCTATTTTTTACATATTCTTCATAATCCGGAACATATAAGAATACTGGTTTTTCTAGCAAACTAGCTTCTATTGAAAGAGCTGAATAATCAGTAATAATATAATCTGCTATTTTTATTAAATCAAATGAAGAATATTTTTTATCTATTAAATATTCTTCTGGAACTATTGTATCATCTAATGGATGTAAACTTATTATCAAATTGTATTTTTCCTTATCTATTTCAGCTTTCAATAATTCCTCTACTAAATTTATTTTATTGTCTTTTCTAAATGTTGGAATATATAGTATGTTTTCTTTACTTTTTAATTTTGGGTATTCTTTATAAATTTGCTCTGTTAAATCATATTTTTTGTTTACTATATATTCTAATCTAGGTAATCCTAATTGTACAACCTTTTCTATTGGAGTATTAAAAGCTTCTGCAAATATTTCTCCTGTTATTTTACTTGGTGCTATTATATAATTATAGTTTTTATGCATACACATTAACTTGGCAATTTCAGAATTTGATCCTTCTTTTTTATCTAATATTTGATAGCCAAACTTTTTAATTGCTCCAGATGCATGCCAAATTTGTATTATTTTTAATTTCTTTTTATGTTTTAATATACTAGCTGGTATACAATAACCATCTAAAACACATACTTTTGAAGTTGCTAAATAATACATTATTTTTAAAATATAAAAACAGTATTTTATTTTATTTTTTATTCCTTCTTCCAATTTGTGGCAAAGGATTTTTAATTTCACATTGTTATCTAACTCATTTATTTTATCTCTTAACAAGCTAAAGTCTAATGTAATATTATTACTTTGTCTGCTTATCATAACAATTCGGTTTTTAGTTGGCATACATTTTAAAAATAAGTATATAAAATTAGCAAAAAATTTTAATATTGTTATTCCAATAGCTTCTAATATTTTTTTCACTTTTATTCTTCCTTTACATTTTATCTGGCATATTTATTCCAAGTAGTTTCATTCCTATTTTTAATACATTTCCAGTAGCATAAGTTAAATAAACTCTTGCATCCTTTAGTTCTTTATCTTCAACAATTATTTTATTGTTATTATAAAATGTGCTATACAATTTTGCTAACTCTAATAAATACCTAGCCAATATTGAAGGTTCATTCTTTAATACAGCATTTTCTAGTATTTTATTGAATTGTGATATTGTTTTTATTATTTTTATTGAATCATCATCTAATAACTTACTAAAATTAATATCCTCAATATTAGGAATGCCTTCTGCATTTTTTATAACACTATTTGTTCTAACATATGTGTATTGTATATAAGGTCCTGTTTCTCCATTAAAGTTCAAAATTAAATTCCAATCAAATACTTGATCTTTAATAATAGTAGTTGCTAAGTTATAAAATACAACTGCTCCTATTCCTATTTTTTGAGCATTTTCATCTAGGTTTTCCATATCTGGATTTTTTTCTTCTATAACATTTTTTACTCTTTGAATTGCTTCTTTAAGCAATTCATCAACCTTGATAACATTTCCTTCTCGTGTAGACATTCTACCTTCTTTTAAATGTACCATTCCATAAGGTATATGTTGTAATCCTTTTATATATTTTTCATCTAATCCCAATAATTTTGCTACTTCAAAAATTTGTTTAAAATGTAAGTTTTGCTCATATGCTACTACATATAAACACTTGTCAAAGTCATATGTTCTTGCTCTATATAAGATTGCTGCTAAATCTCTTGTCGCATATGTTGTAGATCCATTTGATTTTTTTATCATACATACACCTAGTTTTTGATCTTCCAAATTAATTATTTGAGCACCTTCTGATAATTGTAGTTTTCCTGATTTTTCCAATATATCTTCTATTTCTTGCATTTTATCTGAATAAAATGCCTCACCATTTGAAGAATCAAAATGTACACCTAATAAATCATATATTTTATAGAATTCTTTTAAACTTAAGTCTTTAAATTCATTCCATATTTTTGTACAGTATTCTTCTCCATCTTCTAATTTTTTAAAATTATTTCTGCACTCATTTAATACATTTTCATCTTTTTTACAAAGTTCATTTATTCTTATATATATCTGAGTTAATTTTTCAATTGGATTTTCATTTAAATCGTACTCTGTTCCCCATCTTTTGTAACCTTCTATCATTTTTCCAAATTGAGTTCCATAGTCTCCTAAATGATTAATTCCTGTTACATTGTAACCTAAAAATTTATACATATTATATAAAGCTGCACCAATTACAGTATTTCTTAAATGTCCTATATGAAATGGTTTTGCTATATTAGGTGAAGAATATTCTACAATTATATTTTTTCCTTCACCTAGTGTGCTTTTACCATAGTTTTCTTTGTTTATATCTATTTGAGTAAGTGTATCTTTAATTAAATTCTTTTTATTGACAAAAAAATTAATATATGCACCCACTACCTGTATTTTTTCAAACATTTCTTCATTTAGTATTATTTTTTTACTTATTTTCTCTGCGATTTCTACAGGTGATTTTTTTAATTCTTTAGCTAATCTAAAACATGGAAAAGAAAAATCTCCCATATTTTCATCTGGAGGTATTTCAATAAATCCCTGTAATTCCTTATTATTTAATTCTACAATTTTATTTATACAAGTTTCTATTTCTTTCTTATAATTCATCATTTTACTTCTCCTTTTTAACTTTGTCTATTATACTAAAAAACTAGCATATATGCAAGTATATGCTAGTTTTTTAATACTTTTTCTTATTCCCCAAAACAAATTCCTATATCTTTTGCAGTTTTAAATAAATCATGGTCTCTTGTTACTTTTCTAATGTTACTTTCTGCAGTATTTCCAGATACAGCTCCTATAGCTTTATTATTTCCTACTACATCTTCTAATGATACATAATCTAATCTACCATTCTTTATAACTGTTAATACTCCAAATTTTTCTTCTAATGCTAATTCCATTGCTTTAGCTCCATATTTTGTTGATAAAACTCTATCAAATGCTGTAGGTGTTCCACCTCTTTGCATATAACCTAATGTTGTATTTCTTGCTTCTAAACCTGTCAATTCTTCTAATTGTTTTGCTACTCGATCTCCAATTCCTCCAAGTTTAGTATTATCTACTCCTGTTCCATTATTTCTTACATTTTCAACTGTTATTGTACCGCCTTTAGGCATAGCACCTTCTGCAACAACTACTACGCTAAAACTTTTTCCCATAGCTTTTCTTTGTTCTACTTTCTTTGCAGCTATATTAATATCATAAGGTACTTCTGGAATTAATGCAATATCAGCACCTCCTGCTATTGCTGATTCCAAAGCTATCCAGCCAGCATATCTTCCCATTACTTCTAGAACCATTATTCTGTGATGAGTTTCACCAGTTGAATGCAATCTGTCTATAGCTTCTGTTGCCACAGATACTGCTGTATTATATCCAAATGTTATTTCTGTACAAGCTACATCATTATCAATTGTCTTTGGAATTCCTATTACATTAATTCCTTTTAGTGAAAAATCCCTTGCAGACTTTTGTGTTCCATCTCCTCCTAATGTAAATATACAATCAAAACCATCTTTTTTTACATTTTCTACGCAAACATCTGATAAGTCTTTATAAACTACTTGTCCATTTTCTTCTACTTTATAATTAAAAACATTGGCATTAGTTGATGAGCCAATTATTGAGCCACCTTTGTGTAATATACCAGAGGCAGTAGTTGCTGAATCTAATTTTATATATTCATTTTTTAATAAACCTCTATAACCTTCAATAAATCCATAACATTCTACTCCATTATTTTCTGCTGTTTTTACTATACCTCTAATAACAGCATTGAATCCTGATACATCTCCACCATTTGCTAATATTGCTACTTTTTTTATCATTTTTTCTCTCCTTGATATTTTTATTTATTAGTATTATATCAATAATTAAATAAATTACAATATTTTTTTAAATATTTTCTATTCCTCCATTTAAATTATAAAGATTATTATACCCTAATTTTTCTAAAATTCTTATAGCTTTTTTACTTCTTAAACCACTTTGACAATACAATAAAATTTTTCTATCTTTATTAGGTACAATTTTCTCAATCTTTTGTTTTATATCTGATAATGGAATATTTACACTTCCAGTCAAATGATTTTCTCTATATTCATTTTTGCTTCTTACATCTATTATTTTATATTCTATTAAATTGATATTTTCATATTTTATATCCTTATATCTATTAGTCTTTTTCCACATTCTTATGTTTCTTAACATTTTTTCACTTCCTTAATTTGTTTTTTCACATATTATATTGTATTCTTCTTGTTACTTTTTTGTTATATTTTCGTAATATTAGTTAGAATAGCTACATTTATTCATCTTTTCTTTTTTCCTTGATTCTTCAGTATTTTATAGGTTTCTAGCTATGTTTTTATTACTGTTTTGTTACTAGTTTGTTACATCTATATTACATTAAGTTAAAATTATGTAAATTTTTATTGATTTTTGGTTTACATATAATTTCAAGGATTGCTTTGTGGATATTGTGGATAACTTTGTGAATAATTGAAAACATTAACTTTTTTCTGACAAATTATCAACAAAAAAATAATTCTTTTGTTTACACATAATATAAATGAATTATTTGTAGCTATTATGTTTACTTTTTTGACTTTATTTTCTACTATATAAAAAACACCTTGAATTAAATCAAAGTGTGTTTAAAATTTATTTGTAAAAATAAGTATATTAGTGATTATTTGTATTATTAATATTGTAGGTATTCCCCATGTGAATTTTGCTTTTTTAGTTTTATGTCTAAACCAATACATCCCAATAAGTATACCAATAGAACCACCTATTATCGATATTGTTAATAATGTATTTTCAGATATTCTCCATTTTCCATATTTAGCTTTCCTTTTATCTATATACATCACTAATATGCCTAATAAATTAACAATAACAAGGTATATTAATATATTAGGCATAGAAATATATTGCTTAAAGTTATTATTTACAGTTAGCATTTTTAATCCTTCCTTAAATTAGCTTTTTTAATACATCAATAAACATTGCATGTGACCAACCAAGACCAATAACCCACGCAGAATCCATTGTATCGTTATTTATTTGTTCTGGTAAAAAGCCTAAATTATTGCTTCCTATAACAGCAATATCAAAACATTCTCTTGCTTTTGTTTTACTTCCATATTTTAAATAATATTCTGCTAGCCATAAGTTAGCTATTACCCATGGATTTCCATTCATATATGAATCGCCTTCATATCTTAAATATCCACCCGTATATGTTTTTAATGTAAGATTCATTCTTTCTACAGTATTTAATATTTTCTTCTCCTTTGGAGCAAACATATCAAATGGATATACTAATCCTAATAAGCTTATATCCATTTTTTTATCATCTTTATTTCTTACAAAAGATTTTTTATCTTTATCATAAAATTGTTCTAATAAATATTTTTTTATATCTATTAGTTCTTTCTCTATTTTAACAGTTGCTTTTGAAATTTGTTCCAACTTTAATCTATTTGTTTCGTAAAATGGTCTTATAATCTCATAAATTTTTAACATTTTATTTAATGCTGCAAATATTGAGGCTATTGAATATGCATGTATATTTTCACATTCTTCCCATATGTCATAACTCAATTGCATTTTATTTTCATTTTTTAAAATATTTGACATATATTTTTCTAAAAAGTCTTTTGCTTTTTCACACATTTTTAAATTATCTTTTAAAAATTTTGCATCTTTTTTGTACTCGTAATAATCATACACACCATAAATTACTGAGGCTGTTTCATCTATTTGATATCCCCAACATGGTGCTAATGTTCCATTTGTATAGAATCTTTGCTCCCATTTTCCATCTTTACTTTGAGTGGTTTGGCAGAATCCTTTATAAAATTTTTCTACTTCTTTATCCATGTTTAGTTCATACATTGCTTTTGTAATAAAAATAGCATCTCTAGTCCAACAATATGCATATCCACCACACTTTTCCCTATTTTCATCCACTTCAGCAGCTGCTGCTATTCCTCCAGTTTCATAGTTATACAATAATGGAAATAATAATATTGTTCTTTTATAAATTTTTTGAATTTTCTTCTCTTTTTCATTTCTTGGTTCTTTTAATTGTAATGTATCATGTTTTTTTAAATAATTTTTCCAATATTTTTTTGTATCTAATATTTGTTTATTTAAATCTAATTTCTTTATTCTAATAATTTCTTCTTTTATTTTCTCTATAGAAGTTTCATTATTTGGATATAAAGAAATTACAAAATAAATCTCTTTTTCTTCTCCTGGTAAAATTGTATTTATATTGTATGAAATTGCAGAATCCATACTCATACCTATGTAGTCTTTTCCAGATATTTCTCCTTCATTTATTGTTTCCTTTGAATTATTTATTTGATAGCTCAATGGCTCATTTTTAGAGAAAATTGCCATTGTATAATCATGCATATATTGAATTAATGCACCATCTGAGTATACTCCACTTACTACATTATTTTTATCAGTTAGTAATTTAGAATAAAGTAACATATCTACATCTAAGTTTATATCATGTTCATTTTTTAATATATATTTTCTTATTAAAATATTTTCTTTACTAGAAACACAATCTATTTGTGAAATTTTCAAATTAAAATATCTATTTTTTATTTCAGTGCACAATATGTTAGTGTCACCATCATATTCTTGGCTGTATATATTATTTATATCATCATATAAATTAATCAATCTAGAATCATTTATTTTTACTCCTACAATAAATTCATCTATAAATTGTCTATAATCTATGTTTGGATAATATAATCTTAATAATTCTCCTTTTTTAGAAAAAGTAGCTTTTACATTTCTATTTCCTATTATTGCATCATTAAAGTATTTTGTTTTCATTTTTTTCATTCCTTTTATTAAATTATTTTGTGTACAAGCATAAAGCTTGTACACATGTATTATAAAACTGTTTACTTGTTATCTATTCTATGATCTTAACAATTTGTTGTTCTAACTGTTTTATTTTTTCATTTAAATCTGCGATTTCTGCATCATTAATACTTTCTTTTAATTTTTCATTTTTAACTATTTCTGCCATATCTTCAACTTCTTCTTTTAAAGTTTCCATTCTTTCTATTACTTCTAATCTTAATGGTCTGTATTTTTTTGGTAATTCATATGTTTTTTGAACAGCCAAACTTTCATCTAAAGTATATGTTTCTCCAAAAGATGGAATTGTTACTGAAATTCCTGTATTTTCTTCTATTTTTTCTTTTAATACTTCTTGTCCTTCTTCTTCACCATGCACTAAGAAAATGTGCTTTGGTTTATCATAGAAAGAATATACAAAGTTTAATAACCATTCTTGATCAGCATGTCCAGAATATCCTTCTATATATTCTATTCTTGCATTGACAGAAAATTCTTCTCCAAATATTCTTACTTTTTTATCACCATCTACAATTTTTCTTCCCAAGGTTCCTGGTGCTTGATATCCTACAAATAATATTGTAGAGTTAGGATTCCATATATTATGTTTCAAATGGTGTTTTATTCTTCCTACTTCGCACATACCACTAGCAGATAATATAATTGAAGGTGTATTATCTTCATTAAGTGCTTTTGATTCTTCTACAGTTTTAGTGAATCTCAAACCTGGAAATTCCAATGGATTGTCTCCACTCTCCATTTTCTCTTTTACTTCATCGTCAAATAATTCAGTGTTTTTTCTGAAAATTTCTGTCGCAGATACTGCAAGAGGGCTATCCACATATACTGGCGCATGCATTAATTTATTATACTTTTTCATAAATTCTTCATCTGATGTATTTTCTTTTATTTTATTTAGTTCATATAAAATTTCCTGTGTTCTACCTACTGCAAAAGTCGGTATAACTACTGTTCCATTTCTTTCTAATGTTTCATATACTACATTTAAGAATATTTTTGCTTTATCATCATTTCTTATATGTAATCTATTTCCATAAGTAGATTCCATTACTAAATAATCTGCTGTTTCAATCATTGTTGGAGATGCTAAAAGAGGAATATCATTATTTCCTAAGTCACCTGTAAATACTGCTTTTGTTTCTTTGCCATCTTCTCTTACCCATATTTCTATAATACTTGATCCAAGCATATGTCCAGCATCATTAAATCTTACTTTTATATCTTCTGTAATATCTACAATCTCGTCATAGCGTACAGGTTTAAAAACTTCTAGACAATCTATTGCATCTTGTGCTGTATACATTGGTTCATATGGTTTTAATCCTTTTCTTATTCTTTTTTTGTTTTTCCATTCAGATTCCATTTCTTGTATATGTCCACTGTCTGGTAACATTATTGTACATAAATCACATGTAGCCTTTTGTGCATATATTGGCTTTCTATAGCCTTGCTTATATAGTTTAGGAATCCTTCCTGAATGATCTATATGAGCATGAGTTAATAGCATAAAATCAATCTCATCTATATTAAATAAGAAGTCATCATAGTTTTTTTCTTCTATTTCTCCATGTCCTTGATACATTCCGCAATCCACAAGGAATTTGCTTTTGTTTGTTTCTACTAAAAAGTTAGATCCTGTAACTGTTTTTGTAGCTCCTAAAAATGTTATTTTCATATTAATATACCTCCTAAAAAAGTTTAACTTTTCTTTTTAATTTTTTTCTATCTTTTTTATTAAAATTCAATGTGATATCTATATTTTTATCTAAAGTATCTTTTCCATCATACACTTTTAATGCATATTTATTTTCTTCTATCTTCCTTAATTCTAAATATATTTGCTCTAAATCAATAATTCTAGTGAAAAAAATATTTTTTACAATATTAATATCTTGTTGTTCATTTGTAGACATTGTGTGTATTATTTTCATATCATACATTTTTTTTATTATTTTTTCTAATGCAATTGAATTAAATTCGTTTAATTCAATTATTTCGTTTATTTCGTTTTGATCTGTGTACGGAGTTAACTCATAATATCTTACTTTATATACAAAATCTAATATTTCTTCTTTAGTATTTAAAAAATCTATTTTTTTAGGTAAAATATCTTTTAAAAATATTATCTGTAATTTAGATATCTTTTTATAAATTGTTTTTTCAAAATTTGTATTTTCTTTTATGCTTTTTAATATATTATAATCATTTTGTAATTTTTGTTTATCTTGTAAATATCTATTAGGTTCCAATTTTTTATTATCTTCATCTATCTGTATTAGTAAATTATTTCTTTCTTTTTGTAATTTCTCGCTCAAATGACTTAAGTTAAATATTTTTTTATAGTTTGATGCTGTTTGATTTCTTTTTTCGTATTCTTTCATTAATAGTTCTTTATCATTTAAAATAAAATCTATTTCTTTAACTCTATCAGTAAAATTAATTTTTTCTTTTATAACTGATTCTATATAATTCTTTTTATCCTTAATTTTGCTTAGTTCATCTTCTATAACATTTTTTTCGTATAAAATTCTTTTCTTTTCACTTTCACTTTTTTCTATATATATGAGAATTGATAATTCAAATATCAAATCTAAGAAAGCATTTGCTATTTCTTCTCCATACTGAAAACATAAGTCATTTTTTATTAAATTTATATAATCCATATTTTCATTTGTTGTTTCTAATTTGTTTATTATGTCAAATGAAAGTGCAATTTTTAAATTTTCATAGATTAAATTAATAGGTATATTAGTAATTTCTTCAACATTTGTATTCCAAGAAAATGCATTAAAGTCTCTTAGTACTTCAGTGTTACTCATGTCATTTGCGGAATTCAATAAATATGGAAAAGCATTTCTAATTAAATTATATCTTTCATCTAAGTAAATTTTAAAATCATTTAATTCAAAAATAGCTGCTAACAAATAAAGTTCATTATCAATTACTTTGATTTTTTTCATTTTTAAATCTACATTATATACTAAGTTTTTTTCTTTAAATTCTCTAAATTGATTTGTGTTTGGTTTCACTAGTTCTATTGAATTACATAATTTAATATTAGATAATATATTTTCTAAATATTCTTGTTTAGATTTTATATTTCTTTTAACGGTTTCGTAATCGCTATAAGAGTTTTCTACCTTATAAAACATACTAAGAAGAAGATTTTTCGAATCTTTCGAAAAATCTTTTTTTTCTAATATTTTTTCTAGTTCATTATTATAATCTCTAAATTTAGAAAAGATTTCTTCCTTCATATATTTCCTTTCAGTTTATTCTTAACTGTTTTCTTCTTCATTATTAGGAGCCATTTTTAATTCTTGCCATCTTTCTTTAGTCATTAATACTTCTCTTGGTTTGCTTCCTTGATATCCAGAAATAATTCCTCTTTCTTCCATCTGGTCTATAATTCTTCCTGCTCTTGCATATCCTACCTTAAATCTTCTTTGAATAAATGAGGTAGATGCTTGTCTTGTTTCTATTGCTGTTTCTATTGCTTCGTCTAATAAAGGATCTGTATCATCATCTTCCACATCTTTTAGTTCTTTATCTGTTGAATTTGCATTTTCTATACTTTCTAATACATCTTCTCTATAAGTTGGTCCTGTTCCATTTGATTTTAGAAAATCGACAATTTTTTCAACTTCTTTATCTGATACAAATGCTCCTTGTATTCTTGTTGGCTTTGATACACCTGTAGGGTAAAATAGCATATCTCCCTTTCCTAATAATTTCTCTGCACCAGCCATATCTAATATTGTTCTAGAATCTACTTGAGAAGATACTGCAAAAGCTATTCTAGATGGAATATTAGCTTTTATTAAACCTGTAATTACATCAACAGATGGTCTTTGAGTTGCAATTACTAAGTGCATACCTGCTGCTCTTGCCATTTGAGCTAATCTACAAATTGCATCTTCAACATCGTTTTTTGCTACCATCATTAAATCAGCTAATTCATCTATAATAACTACTATTTGAGGTAATTTTCCTTCTTCTTCTTTTTCTACTGCACTATTATATCCTTTAATATCTCTTACACCTTTTTGAGCAAACAATTCGTATCTATGTACCATTTCTTGTACTGCCCATGCTAATGCCCCTGCAGCTTTTTTAGGATCTGTTACTACTGGTATTAGTAAATGTGGTATTCCATTATATACTGAAAGTTCTACTACTTTTGGGTCAACCAAAACTAATTTCACTTCACTTGGTTTTGCTTTATAAATAATGCTTGTAATTAAAGTGTTTATGCAAACGCTTTTACCTGAACCAGTACTACCTGCAATAAGTACATGCGGCATTTTAGCAATATCTGTTACGACTTCTTCCCCTGCAACATTTTTTCCTAAAGCAAAAGTTAATTTAGAATTAGCATTTATAAATTTATCTGATTCTATTATATCTCTTAAACTTACTATTTCGTTTTCTTTATTTGGTACTTCTATTCCAACAGCTTGTTTTCCTGGAATAGGTGCTTCTATTCTTATAGATTCTGCTGCTAGATTTAAAGCTATATCATCTGCTAGATTTGCAATTTTACTTACTCTAACTCCTTCTGCTGGTTTAAGTTCATATCTTGTAATAGCTGGTCCAACAGATACATTTTCTACTTTTGCTGAAACGCCAAAGTTATATAATGTTTTTTGTAATTTTGTTGCATTATCTGCAATTGCTTTTTTCCCGCCTTTTACAGTCTGTGATTTTCCTTCTGACAATAATTGAATTGGTGGAAACTCATAATTTTCTTCTTCCTCAACTTTTTGAGAATGCTCTAATAATAAAACTGCTTTTGTCTTTTCTTCTTTTTCTTCTTCTTGTGTTTTAAACAAGTTGTCTTCTAATGTGTTAGGATGAAATTCTTCTTTATTTTTTCCTAAAGGAATTAAATCATCCTTATCATGTTTATATTTTTTTAGTTTTTCTTCTTTATTATTTAGATTAATTCTAATTTGGTCTTCTGTAATTTCATCTTTTGTATCTATTGTTGCTGTTTTTATTGAGCTTCTATTTTTTCTTCTTTCTTCTCTTTTTCTTTCTCTTTCCTCGTATTCTTTTTGTCTGTATTCTTCTATTTCTTCTTTTCTTTGTACTTTTCTTTCTTGCATATTGTCTGCAATTTCTTCAATGATATCTGCCACAGGTATTCCTAAGATAAATATTAAAATAATTATACTAATTCCAATTGTTAAAACAACTGCCCCTGGAATTCCTAGCATATTAATAAGAGGTACAGCAATTATAGTTCCAATTGCTCCTCCCCCAATATTTTGTGTTCCTAATTTGTATGATTCAGATAGCATCTTAGATAAAGAATCTTTTATATTTATTGTATTTTCTGATATTTGATATATAGATAATATTGTACATATACATACCAAAAATAATATATATTCAAAAATTTTATAACTTAGAAATTCTTTTTTATTAGTTGCATATGCTAATGCAACCACAAAGGTTCCTATAGGAATAATAAATTTTATCCACCCAATTATTCCGCCTAATATTGGGCTTAAATTTTCTCCTATGTATCCTGTTTTTTGGTATATTAATATTCCTAATAAAATACTAACAATTATCATTATTACTACATTTATATTTTTATTTTCTACATGTGCATTATTTTGTTTTCTTTTTCCTTTTTTGGATGTAGGTTTTCTTCCTCTTTTAGCCAAGTTTCTTTCCTCCTAAATAATAACCTTAATATAAAAGTAAAAACTCAGAAATCAAAAACCAGCATATTACTGTGATTCTGATTTCTGAGTTTTATTTTAGCTCTTTTCGATTATTGGTAACTGTATTTAACGCTTCTTGAAGTGCAGATTCTACTTTTTCTAATATATTATCTGCATATTCTTTTGTACCTTTAGATATTTCTCTAGACATTTCGTTTGCTGTTTCGATAATTTGTGCTTTTTGCTCATATGCTTTTCTAGTAATTTCATGTTCATCTATCATGGAAATAATTCTATTTTCTGCTTCTTTAACTATTCCATCAGCTTCTTTTTGAGCTTCTACTAAAATTCTGGCTCTTTCTTCTTTTACCCATTTTGCTTGTTTTAATTCGTCTGGTAATTTTAATCTTATTTCTTTTATAATATCTAATATTTCTTCTTTATCTACTATACCTTTTTGTGTAAATGGTACATTTTTTGCCCTTTCTAAGCATTCTTCTAAAGTTTCTAATAATGTGAATATTTCCATTTTTACCCCTTTCGATTCAAGAAGATTAATTTTACTCTTCCATATTCTCTTAAATCTTGTATATTAATTTTTTCAATATTTTTTAACTGGTCTAACTCTCTTATTTCATCGTCTGTTTCTAAAATAATAATTCCATCATCTGCAAGTAAATTCTTGTCTATTATAATTTTTACTGCATTTACTGCTATATTTTTCATATATGGCGGATCAATGAATATTATGTCAAATTTATTTTTTTGTACTTCTAAGCATTTTATATAATCTTTATTTATAACTTCTATTTGTTCTTCAAAATGACATTTTGCTATATTAGTTTTTATAATTTTTATTGCATCATAATTACAATCACATAGTACAGCCTTGCGTGCTCCTCTACTAATAGATTCTAATCCAAGCGCACCACTTCCAGAAAATAAATCTAGCACTTTAGCATTTGGTATTTTTAGCTGAATAATACTAAATAAAGATTCTTTTATTCTATCTAATGTCGGTCTAGTGCTTAATCCTTTTAATGTAATTAAATTTGTTCCTCTTGCAATTCCACTTATAATTCTCATAATATTTTTCCTTATTTTATGTTTATATTTTATTTTTTTACAAAAATAAAGTCAATAATATTTAGTCAATTGTAATATATATTTAACATTTCTGTAACATAAAGTTTCTTTTGTAATAGTTTTGTTATTTTTACTTTTATTTCTTTATTATATTTTAAAATTTTACAAAAAATATTTTTATGGAGGAATTATGAATCAGATATTATTTTCTTATGATAATAGCAATTTATATAATAAAATAATTAATAAAAAGAAAAAAACTTTCTATCTTTATATTTTTCTTTTTTTAATTTTTGTTGCTATATTTATTTTTATATATATTATTTATCATAAATATATAATTTATCAAAAAAATTCAAATTCTTCTGACATATTAAATGCATATAATATAAGCACTCTTTATTCTAATTCAAATAATTATAATGCTATAGAATTATCTAATGATATTTCTATTATAGGTTTAATAGAAATTCCTTCAATTAACATTTCTTATCCTATTCTTTCAAAAAGTAATGAAGAACTATTAAAAATATCAGTTTGCAGATTTGCTCGGTCCAATGCCTAATCATAATGGTAATTTATGTATTGCTGGTCATAATTATAAAAATAGTCTTATGTTTAGTAAAATAGAAGAATTAAAAATAAATGATTCAATTTATATATCAGATTTAAATAAAAATAGAATTGAATATATTATATATGATAAATACTCTACTAAAGGGAATGATTTAACTTGTACTAAACAAGCAAATGGAATTGAAGTTACATTAATTACATGTAATAAGAATAATAACTCTAAAAGAGTTATTATAAAAGCAAAAGTGAAGGAATAACTCCTTCACTTTATATTATATATTAAACATTTTTATAATCTCTCATTTTTTTGTATGCATAAATTGCTGCTGCTACGCAAATAATTAATAATATACCTATATTATGATCTTCTATACCTGTTTGTGGTAAGTCCTTTTTATCTTCATCTACGGTATTATATTGAGATGATGTATTTATACCATTTGATGTATTGTTTGCTGTATTATTAGTTGTATTACTTCCTGTTGCAACAACATTAGAACCTGTTGCATTATTAGCATAATTTGAATCTTGTGGTACTGTTTGTGCACCATTCATGTCCTCTGGTGTTATTTGAATAGCTGGTGTATTGTTTGTTGAAGAAGTACCTAATATGCTATCTGTAGCAAATACTCTTGTTCCTATAATTATAATTAATAAAATTAAAAACATTGTTATTTTCTTTGTACTTAAAACCTTTTTCATATGAATCTCCTTATAATTAATATTATATTACATACTACTATAATTATACAACCTTATTTTTCTTTTTGCAATAGTTTTTATTATTTTTTTGTTCTTTTTTGTAATATTGATTAATTTCTTCGTCTAATTTTTGGCTTATTTCATATGTTTTATGATGTACAATCCCGTTTTTAATTATACTGTCAAGCAACTTTTTTCTTAATTCTTCTACCATATAACTTTATAAAGTTCCTCCATTTTTAAATCCAGCCCTTTGGCCAACCTTACCATCATTGATATACTAGGTTCTTTTAAATTATTTTCTATATCATTTAAGTGTGTAGTAGATATTCCTGTTCTTTCTGATAGCTGAGCTAGAGTAATATTCTTTTCTTTTCTTTTTTGTTTTAATAAAATTTCTATATGCATCTTTCTTTTTTTATCACCAAATTCATTATTAACATATTTTGGTATATTTAAGCATATATCCTATCCGCTTTGGCGGAATTTACAAAAAAAGTTAATTTTGAAATAAAATTTTACTCTTTTATTAAAAATAATATAATATATTTTTGTTATTTTGTCAATTGCATCTTTAAAAATTTCTTTATTACTATTAAAACACGCAACTAAATGTTTAGTTGCGTGTTTTATAATGTTTTTATGGTGGAGATGAGGAGAGTCGAACTCCTGTCCAATAATTTTTCCTTACAAGCTTCTACAAGTTTAGTTTGTTATTATTTTTCCTATATATCTACTTAACAAACAAAGTTTATATATAGTAGTTTCTAAAATCCCCTCTATTTTTCGAAACACAAAATAGATTTGTTTCCCACAAAGTCATCACCTTATCCTTAAATGTGGGATTTAAGGTAAGATGTCGCTACAATTAAGCAGCGTATGCTAATTCTGTTTTATTATCAGCGTTTATTTTTATTTTCGCTTTTTTATAGTGGCCAAAGCGACCATCCACTACTTGCTACTTATAATTCATAATTACTGTCGAAACCATTTACATCCCCAAGTAATTAATATTATAGCATATATCTTGCATTAAGGCAATAAAATAAGGTAACGAAAAAACATCTTATTTGATATATATTATAGAAGACGAACAAATATGTCCGTCTTCTTTTTATCTATTTTTTACCACTGTACTCCAGATAAATCTTTAAGTGATATATTTACTCTATTACCAGTACCTTGAGTTATATTTAATGTTAAATTTTTAGTTGCATCTGTCATAGTAAACATTGGAACAGCACCAGATATTTCTTCTTGATCACTATTTTCCCCTGTAGATATTATTTCATGAAAAGGTAATATTTTTACATTTTTTAAAATAAAATCTTCTAATAATAACATTTTACCAGTTTCATCATCAAATCCTTGATATTCAAAAAGGCTCCAACTTGAAAACTGTTTTTTATAATTATATGCCCAGTATGGAACTTCATTAATAGTATAGTCATTATTTAAATTATAGATTGCTACAGCCTTTTTTCCATCCTCAGTATTAGTTACGCAAATTAATTGTTTTGTTCCATCTTCTTTCTCCACAAATAAACCTTCTGTACCGCTTGTCAAAATATTTCCATTTTTATCTAAGAAAATATTTTCTCCATTAATTTTTATACTCCACCTTGCTCCATTCTTACTATACTCCCAGTCTGTTACCTCTGCTCCATCTATTTTTAATTTTGCTTTTGGATCAGTTATTGAAGCCATTTTCCATGATGAATATGCAAGTTTAATTTTTTCTTGTATTTCTTTATTTTTATACTCGTTAGTTGCTGTTTGTGAATATTTCACAATATCATGGTCTCTTATTAATTTTATTGATACCATAGCTAATACTAATAATATAATTATTGTAATTACCAATGCAATAAGTGTTATTCCTTTATTATACTTTTTCATTTTTTATACTTCTTTCTTTTGTTTTTTATATCTTTTTAGGCAATAATATCTTATATACGCTAATTATATCAATATATATTAAAATGTCAATATTTATTTTTACATTGCATAATTTATTCCTCTTGCTACTACATCTTTCATATTTTCTATTAATTCATCTATTTCTTTAGGAGTTACTATCATATTGTAATCATTTGGTATTAATGCCTCTTTTATTTCTTCATAGTTATCTTTATTTTTTAAATTATTTAAATAATCATTTGATTTTGCTTCATTTTGTAGTTTTTCTATAAATAGACTTAAACAATCATTTACTAACACAGCACTTTCTACAACTGTTGGAATTCCCATTGCTATTACTGGCACATTTAAAGTTTTCTCTGATAATTCTTTTCTTGTATTGCCTACACCAGCCCCTGGAACTATTCCTGTATCTGCAAGTTGAATAGAAGAACTAATTCTTTCAATACTTCTAGAAGCTAAAGCATCTATAACTATAATTAACTTTGGATGTATATTTTCAACTATTCCTGTTATGATTTCCAATGTTTCTATTCCTGTTGTTCCTAATACCCCTGGTGCTATTGCGCTTACACTTCTAGTTCCTTCTTCTAATACTTCTGGCATATATTTTAGTATATGTCTAGTTATATCTAATTCATTTACAACTTTAGGACCTAATGAGTCTGGAGTAACATATATATTTCCTAATCCAACAACTAAAATTTCATCTTGTTTTGCTGCATGCTTTTCTATTAATTTTTTTAATTCTTCTGATAATATATTGCCATACTTTTCTATTTCTTCGTCAGTTGCAACTTTAAGTTTATTAATGTCTATTGTAATATAATTTCCCATTGGCTTTCCTATTGCGTTCGCTCCATTGTCATTTACAACCTTTATTTCTGTTATTTTAATATTTTCAATGTTTCTTATATTTGTTTCTATTCCATCTATATTTTCTTCTACAATATTATTATTCTTTTTAAATATATTTGTTCTTTCATCTGCTAAATCTGTTCTAAAATTATACATAAAATCACCTCAATTTATTATCTCTTCTTTTTCATATTTTTATTCTTTAAGCTATTGATTTTTATATAAAACGGAGCGTTCCATTCTAGACGCTCCGTTTTTTATATAGTTTTGTTATTTGCTACAATAATTTGATAATATAGATTCTAAACCTATATTTAAATCTATTAATCCTATTTTAGAATTTTGATCTAGCAATATTAATTCTTCTATTATGTTTTGTAATTCTTCTTTTTTAAAATAATTTGCTTGTGTTTTATATTTATTTATTAAGAATATCTGATTAGGTTTTAAATTTAATGCTTCAGCTATGTTTATATTATTTTCAATTGCTATTTTTGTTAAATATAATTTTTTAAAATGATTGTACAAAGTAATTAATATCTTTTGAATTGGTTCTTTATTATAAATCAAGTTTTTTAATGTGTTTAATGATTCTTGTATGTCTTTTTTTCCTAAAGAATCTGTTAGAGTAAAAATAACTGCTTCTATTTGCTTAATACATAATAAATCTATGTCCTCTTTTGTAACTGTTCCATCTTTTCCGGCATACTCAATTAATTTTCTTGATTCATTTATTAATTCTTGCATCCCAGTTCCACATTCTTCTACCAAATACTTTAAAGTGTTTTCTTCTATGTTTACTTTATATCCATTAAATATCTGTTTTAACCTTTTTATTAATTGTGGTAGTTTTTGTTTTTCAAATTCGCAAATATTTCCTTCTTTTTCTATTAACTTATATAATGTATTTTTTTCTACTTCACCTTCTATAAAAATAATTAAATTGCTTCCTTTTATTTCATTAATATTTTCTTTTAAAAAATTAGTAATTTTTTCTTTTAGTTCTGCTATTGCTACATTTTTTCTTTTTTCCTCTTTTTTTAATATACCTGAATTTTTTATTATAACTAATTTTTTATTATATCCAAATGGTGGTGTTTGTAAATCAGAAATTAAATTTTGTATATTAGTTTCATCTATAGTTACAAAATTTATTCCTGGTATAGTTTCTCCAAATATTTTTTTTATTTTTTTTAGATTACTTTCTAAAAGAAATCTTTCTTCACCATAAAACAAATATAAACTATTTAATTTTCCTTCTTTTAATTCTTTTTCTAATACATCTAAAGTCATTTTTTTATTCCCTATCCCAATTATTTATTTAACATTATTCTGTATATTTCTGCTACACTCCAAGCTTGTGCTGGTGCTCCTTTAGGTAATTGTGGTTTTTTAGAATCATATAATTCTGATATACTTCCTACCATATCATCTTCATTTATTGCTTTTTTAAATGTTTTCTTAGTTGTTTCTATCAATTCGCTTTTTAAAGTTTTATAATATTTCTTTTCTGTTTTATTCTTAGCTGTTCTTATCATATTTTTTATTGCATTATAATACAAACCTAGTAGCCATGGCCAAGTAATTCCCTGATGATAACTCATATCTCTCTTAAAAGAATCTCCTGAATACACATCTATATATTCTTTTTCTCCTTTGGCTAATGTTTTCAATCCATAATTATTTAGTAATTTTTTTGATACGGTTTCTATTATTTCTTTTTTTATTTGTAATTCTTCTTCAATAATGCTATAAGTTAAACTCAATGCAAATAACTGATTTGGTCTTATTTTCGAATCTCCTAGAACATCATATAAACATTTTCTTTTTTTGTTATAAAATTTCTCTACAAATGATTTTTTAGTACTATATGCTAATTCTTTATATTGTTTTGCTAATTCTTTGTTTTCGTATTGGTTTGTTAGTTCCTCCATAATTTTTAAAGCATTGTACCATAAGCTATTTACTTCTACAACTTTACCATTTCTAGGTGTTGCTGGAATATTTAAATATTTAGCATCCATCCATGTATTTTGGGTTTGTGGTGTTCCAGAGTAAATCAAATTGTCTTCATCTAAATAGATATTATTGTCATCTATATCTATTTTTCCTTTATATGCTTCTATAATTTCTTTCATTTTTACATACAAGTTATCCTTAACAAATTTGTAGTCTCCTGTATAATTCAAGAATTTTTTTACCTGTTCAAATAGTAAAAGTGAAGCATCTACACTATTATATAAAGGTCTGTTATCAAACCCAGAATACCCATTAGGTACTAATCCATATTTCATATCTCTTATGAATGTCAATAAAACTTCTTTAGCAATATCATATCTTTTAGGTATTAAAAGTAGACCTTCAAAAGCTATCATTGAGTCTCTTCCCCAATCTAAAAACCATGGATACCCTGCTATAATTGTATGTAAATTAAATCTTTGTCTATTAACTATAAAATTGTCACTTGCTATTACATAATCTTTTATAAATTCTCTATATTCTTTATCTTTTTTAGAATCTGTTTCCTTTTTTATATCTATCAGTTCTGATTGTATAATTAACTTATTTATTCTAATAATCTCTTTGTTTATTATTTCTTTTACATTTAGTTCTTCTATATTTTCTTCTAATGAACATACAAAACATATTTCTTTTTCTTCATTTTTATCTACATCTATTTCATAATGCCCTGGTACATATAAATCTTCTTCTGGATAAAACCCTCTTTTTTCTTCTTCTAGATAATACATATTTTTAAAATAGTCATTTTCATGTTCTATATATTTTCCATCAGTACTGTTAAAATATATTGGATGCTCTATAAAATTATCTAAAACTATTTTAACTTTTTGATAATTAGTATTTTGTTTAGCATTATATTGATGATTTGTATTCATTGTATGAAAATCTCTAAAATTAACTATTGGAGCTAATGTTAATTTAGCATTATAGTTTCCATTTTTTATTTTATAATAAATGCAAACTGTATTTTTCCCATATTCCATACATACTATCTTTTTTATTATTGTATCTTTAACTTTATATGTAAAAATTGGAAAATATTCTTTTTCAAAATTTTCTAATTTTTTATATCCTTCTGATATATAGTTTTTACACATATTAGTATATAATGGTGTATTTTCATTATTAATGATAATTGCTTCATCTAATTTAGATAATACAACAAATCTTCTTGCTGGTGGAGATAATGGAGCGACAAGTAGTCCATGGTATTTTCTGGTGTTACAACCAATAATTGTGGAACTACTATATCCTCCTATTCCATTTGTAATTATCCATTCTTTTTTTAGACCCTCTTCTAAATTCATGTATTTTTTACTAAATTTCATTTGTATCTCCTAATATTTTATTTTTCATTTTTCTTTAATTTACTTAAAAATTCTTCTTTTTCTTTTTCTTCTCTTTCTAGCCTTTTTCTTCTTTCTTCTCTTCTTAAATCACTTTCTTGTATTGATTGTATTCTATCACTATATTTAGAGTTGAATTTACTTTTTGAATGTACTCTTTTTTTATCTGCTTTTTCTTTTTTCTCTTGAGGTTTTCTTGCTTCTTTTTCTTGCTTTTTCTGCATTTTTATATTTTTCTTTTCTTCCCTTAATTTAGTATTTAACATTACATACTTAGGGTCATTTTGTTTATCTTTAAATCTCAAATCATCGCAGATCAATTCTATTACAGATTCTGCTACTGCTTCTGTATTATGTCTTATATTGTCATCTATTATTTGTGAAAGATTTTTTTCTAATAATTTTATTCCTAATTCTTTTGCTTTTTGTATATCTTGTTCAACAACATCTGAACCTTTTTTATTATACATTTTTATAAATTCTGGTATAATTTCTCCTGAATCGTATATACAATAATCAACAATTCCTTTTCCTGCATGATCTATTATTGCTTTAATATGATCTGATAAAGAATAATTATCTGTTTGTCCTGGTTCAGTCATAATATTACTTACATATATTTTTATAGCATTTGATTCTTTAATTGTTTTAGAAACATTTTTAACTAATAAATTAGGAATTACATTTGTATATAAGCTTCCTGGTCCTATTATAATTGCATCTGCTTCTTTTATTGCTTCTATAACTCCTGGTGCTGGAATACAATTAGTTGGATTTATATATATTCTTTCTATTTTAGCAACTTTATCAAATACTACTTGTGGTATTTGTTCTTTTTCTTCTACTATCGTACCATCATCTAATTCTGCACAAATTTTCATTTCGTCTAATGTAACTGGTAAAACTCTTCCTACTATATTTAAAACATTTCTGCTTTTTTCTACTGCTTCTGAAAAATTTCCAAATTGTTCTTTCATTGTTGTAAAGAATATATCTCCAAATGTTAAACCTTTAAGGCTTCTAGCTTTTAATTCTGTATTAAGTAATGCTTGCATATTATCTTCATCATTTGCTAGAGAAATAATACTATCTTTTATATCATCAATTGGCAATAATTCTAATTTTTTTCTTGATTCAGTTTGTGTTTTTCCATAAGAAGAGACTGTTGCAATTGCAGTAATATTACTTGTATATTTCTTTAAGCCTCTTAATACTGTATTTAATCCTGACCCTCCACCTATTACAACTATGTTAGGTCCTTCATGATATATCTTTTTGTTAAATATTAAAGATTTTACATTTCTTTCTTTTGTTCCTTTATCCATTCTATAATCAGTATCTTCTATTAATATTTCTAGAACTCTTTTTTGTGAGTATATTAAACCAATTATAATACATGTAAAGCCAATAACAAATAATACTATTACTTTACCAACACCAGCAAAAGATATTGCTTTTGCAACAAATATCTTTGATATTCCTGTGCAAGCTAATACTATTCCTAGCATTATTAGAGCTATCCATCTTTTCATTTTTGCTTCATTCTTAAACCATTTTAAAAAACCTTTCATTATTTTATTTATTCTCCTTTCAATTTCTGCACAAATCCATGATTTTATTATATTATTTCTATTTCTAGTTCAATTTTTTTTCCTTTTTTCTCTTTCACTACTTTTTTTACATAATCAATTAGTTCTATTATATCTTTAGATGTTGCTTTATCTTTATTGATAATAAAACCTGCATGTTTTTCTGACACCTGTGCTCCCCCTATAGTATATCCCTTTAATCCACATTCATCTATAAGTTTAGCTGTTATAAAGTCTTCTCCTCTTTTAAATGTACTTCCTGCACTTGGATATTCTAATGGTTGATTATCTTTTCTTGATTTAGCATATAAATTCATTTTTTCTTGTATATTTATTTTTTCATCTTTATTAAAATTAAATGTAGCACTTAATATTATATTTTTGTTGTTGCAAAAAACACTATGTCTATATTCAAAGTCACATTCTTTATTGGTTATGGTTTTTTCTTCTAATGTTGAGTAGTCTAAATATGTAACTTCTTCTAATATATCTTTTATTTCTCCTCCATAAGCACCTGCATTCATTCTAATAGCCCCACCTATTGTACCAGGTATTCCTGCTGCAAATTCAAAACCAGACAGTTCATTTTCTAGCAATTTTTGTGCTAACACAGCATTTTTCACTCCTGCAGATACTGTAGCTTTATCCTTGTTAATTTCTAATTTGTTCAATTCTACTTTTATTATTATTCCGGTATATAATCCATCCTTAAATAGTATATTAGACCCATTACCAATAACTAAAAAAGGTATATTTTGTTCTTTTGTAATTTTTATAGCATCTTTTATATCTTGAATTTGATTTGCTTTAATTAAAAACCTAGCTTTACCGCCTGCTTTAAAAGATGTATACTTACTCATATCTTCGTTTTCTTTGATTTTTGTTTTATCTATTGTAGTAACAAGACTATTGTAAATATCGTTCAATATTAAAACCCCTTTTTTGATTAATATATATTGTGATTTTATCATTTTTCACTAACTTTTACAATGAAAAAAGAAAAAAAGATACATGTTTTTGTATCTTTTTTATATATTTAATATCATTTTTTCTGCATTAAGTGTGGTTAATTTCTCTAATTCCTTTTCTCCAATTATTTTTTTTATTTTCTTTTTGCTATCTTCTACTATTGGATAAATAGTATTAGGTCTATGTACATCTGTTCCTAGAAAATCAATAATATTTTCCTTTAGCATTTTTGTTAATGCTTTTTTAGGTTCCTCTCCATACAATCCTAAAATACTGCCATAATTAGATTGAAATAAAACTCCTTTATTATGTAATTCTACAAGTGATTTTATATCTTTTTGAAAATAACTATATCTTTCTGGATGTGCAATAATAGGTATTTTATCTAAATTAGATAATTTAAATATAATTTCTTCTAAATATTTAATATTATTATTCATTGGAAGTTCAAACAAAACATATCTACTATTATTTAAACAAGAAACCATATTTTGGTATATTAGTTCATCCATATCTTCGCATACATAGATTTCATTTCCAACATGTACTTTTATTGGTATTTTTAATTCTTCCAATACCTTAGTTATTGACTCAACCCAATACTCTCTAATTTTTGTATCTGTTTCATAATATCCTTTTATATAATGAGGAGTAAGAATTACATTGGTAAATCCTACTCTTGCTGCTTCTTTTAATAATTCAAATGTATCTTCTATACTTTTAGAACCGTCATCAACACTTGGAATAATATGTGTATGTAAGTCGATCATAAAATCACCACTATTTCATTTTATTTTTTTCATTGTCTAAATAAGTATTTAGACCATTTAAAATATCATTTATTCTTGACATATCTTCTTCATTTGTTTTCTCTTCTTTTTGAACTTTTCTTTTAGTGTTTTCTATATTTTTAGTTGTTTTAGTTGTTCTATAGTTATTTTTATTATTTTCCTTAACAGTATTAAAATTTTCTTCATTATATCTTATTGTTTTTTTAGTTTTAGCTGGTAAATTAGATTTATGTCCATAATAATAATATCTATCTTGATATTGTTTGTTGTTTACTTCTATTCTGTTTATAACTACTCCTGCTACATTCCCACCAACATTATCGATATCTCTTTTTACCTTATTCAAGTCATCTATTCTTGTTTTATTTTGTACTGTAACTATTATTGTTGAATCAACAAATCTTGATAAGATAATAGCATCTGTAACAATTAATGATGGTGTTCCATCTAATATTATCATGTCACATACTTCTTCTAATTCTTTTAATAATTTAAGCATTTTTTCTGATGCTATTAGTTCTGATGGATTAGGTGGAATATTTCCTGCTGGTAACAAATACAAGTTTTCTATTTCTGTACTTCTAATATATTTAGCTAAATCACTTCCACTTTCTTCTCCATCTGAATTTATTCCTGATAAATAATTAGATAAACCTGGTCTAGGATTTGTTCCAAATATATTATGTTGTCTGCCTTTTCTCATATCGCAATCTATTAGTACTACTCTTTTATTTGCTTGTGCAAATGTTGCTGCTAGATTTGCTGCAACTAAGCTTTTTCCTTCTGCTGGAACTGTTGAAGTTAAAAGTAATGTTTTTAAATTTTTATTTGTATTCATAAATTGAATATTTGTTCTTAATGTTCTGAATACTTCTGATACTGGAGATTTAGGATCTTTATCTACTATTAATTCTTTTATCATTATTTTCTCCCTTCTTTTCTGTTGTTTATATTAAATTCTGGTATTTGTGCCAAAACTAGTAATCCTGTGTTTTTTTCTATATCTTGTTCTGTTTTTATAGTATTGTCTAACATATTTGATATTAAAACTTTTACTACTGCTACAACTAGTCCTATAAAAATAAATATTAATATATCTTTTTCATGATTTATATTATATGGATTCTGTTCTACTTCCGCTTCATCCAATATATAAATATTATTTATATTATAAATTTGAGTTACTTTTTCTGAAAAAACTTTAGCAATTTCGTTTGCAATTCTACAAGCATATGATGCATTTTCATTTACAACAGCGATTTCTATTAATTCTGTATCACTAACTGCACTAACTTTTATACTATTTTTTAATTGTTCTTCAGTTAAATCTTTAATATTCAAATTATTCATAACTTGATTAAGTACTGTTTTTCTTTTAATAATTTCACTATATGTAGACACCAATTTTGAGTTTAATGTTAATTCTGTTTGAGTAATTGCTTCTCCATTTGTACTTGTTTTTTTACTATCATTTGATGTTGCTAAAACAAGTGTTGTTTTAGATTTATACTCTGGTTTTACAAAACAAAATGAATATATTACTCCTACTACAGCAAATATTAGAGTTATTAATATAATTTCTGTTTTTTTATTCCAAAATATATTAAACAATTCTTTTAAATCTAGTTCTTCCATTTTTTCCTTTCTCTCCTTTGTAATCTTTCGTTTTAATAATTCATATTTTATAAATAATAATATAATTTGTCAACAATTTTGTTACCATATTATAATTTATTTTTATTTAATTTCTATGCTTTCAAAAACTGTTATAAAAGCTATTAAATAAGCTATTGATATCATAAAGCCTGCTATTACATCACTTGCATAATGAACACCTAAATATATTCTACTAATTCCTATTAATAAAATTAAAACGCCTAAAAATGTTATACAAATATTTCTTATACTTTTGTTTTTTATATATTTATAGCAAAAATATATTATTAATCCATAAAAAGCCATACTAACCATTGAATGTCCTGATGGAAAACTATACCCGCTTTCCCTTATTAATCTGTTTTCTATTGGTCTAGGTCTTTGAACAATATATTTTAACAATTGGTTGAATATTGTAATTATTATTATATTTATAATTATTGCCAATTTAACCTTAATGTTTTTTATTAAAATTCCTAATATTATTGTAGCAGTTATTAAAATATATACTCCACCTAAATTTGTTATTAATTTTAGTATAGTTGTAATATTGGTATTTTTTAATTTACTAATTAATTCATATACCCTAGTATCAAATCTTATTATTTCATTATCGCATACATCTTCTAAAATTATTGTGAATATAAATATACAAGCAGATAATATAAGCCATTTTTTGTTTTCTTTTATAAATTTAATTATTTTATTTTTCATTTGAATTATTTTCCTTTTTTATTATATCTTTAATTACTTCTCCTGCAATAATTAAACCAGCTACTGAAGGAACAAATGATACACTTCCTGGAACCATCTTTTTTTCTTCTTTATATATTTCTTCATTAAATATTGGTTTGATAGGCTCTTCTTTTGAATACACTACTTTAAGTTTTTTTATTCCTAATTTTCGTAAGTCTTTTCTAATAATTTTTGCTAACGGACATACGCTTGTTTTATATATATCTGATACTTCAAACTTAGTTGGATCTAGTTTATTTCCCGCACCCATGCTTGATATAATAGGTATATTTAATTTATCTGCTAAAAGGATTAAATCTATCTTAGATTGTATCGAGTCTATTGCATCAACTATATATGTTACTTCACTTAGGTCAATTTCACTATTAGCATAAAAAAATTCTTTATAAACTTTTATATTAGCATTTGGATTTATTTGTAGTATTCTTTTTCTAGCAACTTCAACTTTAGGTTTTCCTATGCTTTCATGCGTTGCTATTAGTTGTCTGTTTATATTTGTAATTGATACTTCATCATTATCTATTAAAATAAAATTTTCTACTCCTGCTCTTACTAATCCCTCTAGCACAAAAGAGCCTACTCCACCAATTCCAAATATAGCTATTTTTGCATGTTTAATTTTTTCTATATTTTCTGTTCCTAATAATAATTCTGTTCTGCTAAATTGATCTAACATCTTTTTTTTATTCCTTTCATATTTTACTTGATTATTATAGCATATCAAATATATAAATAAAATACTACTTTCTTAAAAAAGTAGTACTATTTTAAATATTTATTAATAAACTTTCTTACTGTTCTCCAATACAGTTTTGAATTTGTTTTTGCACTTTCAACATGTCCTGCATTTTCTATTATTAATCTTTGCTTTGGATAGTTCGCTGCTTTATATAATTTACCAAGCATTATATATGGTACAAATTTATCTTTGTCTCCATGAATAAATAAAATTGGTATATTGGTTTTTTTTATTTGTTTCACACTTGATGCTTCATTATAACTATACCCTATTCTTATTTTTGATACACAGCCTGAAGATATTAAAATAAAATTTGCAAAAAATCTTGGTATACTTTCTAGCATCATCTTAAATTGATCATATACAGATGAATACCCACAATCTTCTATACATGCTTTTACATTTTTCGGTAATTTTTCTCCTGTTGTCATCATTACTGTGGCTGCTCCCATTGATACTCCATAAAGTATTATTTTACATTCTGGTTCATCAGTACATATTTTATTTATCCACTCTTTTAAATCCAACCTATCTTTCCAACCCATTCCAATATATTTTCCTTCACTTTTTCCATGTGCTCTAAGATCGATTAGAAATACATTATATCCCATATTTATATATTCTTTTGCAAAGCCCGACATTTCATAAGAACTTCCCATGTATCCATGTACTAAAATTACCCATACATTAGATTTTCTTATTGGATTTACTATTTTATATCCATGCAATTTTATATTATCTTTTGAAATAATTTCTTCTTCTTTTGCGAAAACTTTAATCCATCTTTCACCTATTTTTTTATTTGTATTTTCTTCGTTTATATCTTCCTGAGTTACACTTCTCATGATATATTTTTTTGATACATTTGGATTTAACGCTATATTAAAAAAGTAGTTTCCTATAATAAAAAATACTATTATAAATAACATATTTAAAATTATTATTTGCATTTTTTCTCCTTATAGTTATATTATGGCACTATATTTTTTAAAAAATACAAAATGGATAGCATTAATGTGCTATCCATCATAATTAAATAATTCTTTCAATATTTTTTTATATCTTACAAATATAGGATGTTCTTTATCTACTCCATTTATGCAGCTTTCGTATACACTTGTATAATACCATTTCTGTAGTTCTTTATTTCTCTTTAAATGAGACCATGATTCTTCTTCTCCATATTTTTCTATGCATTCATACAAATCTTCTAAATTACTTATTTTATCACATGCCACAATTAGTTTTGAACCTAGAGGAGCATTTTTTATTTGCTGTATTGTATGTTTTTTTCTTTCTTCCCATGATAAAGATTTATCTGGTTCAGATGCATCATACACATAATCTCGTACTTTTTTTCCAAACTCTTTTTCAATATCATCAAATGTATGTGGTGTATCTTCTACTACATCATGTAAAATTCCTGCACATACAACATCTTCATCACATCCATTTCTCTGAAGTAACATTCCACATGTAAATGGGTGAAATATCATATCTACATCTTCTATTTTTCTTCTTTGTCCTTTATGTGCCTTTGTAGCATAATAAATTGCATATTCTATTTTATCTTTCTTCATTTCTATCTCCTTTCGTTTATATTATAAAGATATAAACTTAATTTTTCAAGATATTTTATCATTTTTGGTTTACATTAACATAATACTGTGTTACAATATAGCTACTATAAATCTTTAAGAGGTGGTTATAGCATGACTCGGCAAAAACCTTTTATAGTAGAACTTACTGGTACACCAGAAGCCGGTAAAACAACAATCATTAACCTTTTACACAAAAGATTATCTGACTTAGGATATAAAGTAAAAGTATATCCTGAAAGTGCTGAAGAATCTAAACAATTTTTTCCAAGAGATCCTGATTGCACAAGTGATTCAAAACTTTGGATGAATGTTTTAACGCTAAAACATTTAATTGAAGCTCCTTATCAAGATTATGACATTATTTTATTTGATAGAGGTGCTGTTGATCGGATATTTTGGATTTATTTAGATCTTCTTTATAACGATTTTAGCTTAGAAAAAGATATTTCTTTAGAACTTTTCTTCAAAGAATATTTGCCTGATTACCTTATTATCTTTAAAGTCTCTATAGAAGAGGCCTTAAGAAGAAGAGGCGGAGAAGGGCATATTGTTACTAGAAATTTCTTGAATGACTACAATCGTCTCTTAAATACTTTTATTAATTCTATCAAAATTAATAAAAGTATTATCTGTACAGATAATATGAATATCGAAGAGGTTTTGAATGTTACTACAAATTTAATTCTGGAAAATATAAAAAATAGACCATCATAATGATGGTCTTTCTTTATATAATTCACTATATATTTTATAATTTCGTACTATTTTTCTAACATACATATTGGTTTCTGTAAATGGTATATTTTCTGCACCTTCTCCATTTTCCTTTAATATACCTTCATTAATCCATTTTTTAGTATTTCCTAATCCTGCATTATATGCAACAAATGCTAATATATAATTTTCATTAAAATAATTAAATAATGTATCAAAATAATATAATCCTAATTTTATATTATCTTCAGGATTGTATAATGTTTCTGAATTATAATTCATACCAATTTTAGCAGCTTGCTCTTTAGCGGTTTCTCCCATTAATTGCATTAATCCTATTGCACCGCTTCTAGAAACAATATTTTCTTTAAAATTACTTTCAGTTTTTATTATTGCAAAAGTAAGCATTGGATCTATATTTAACTCTTTCGAATATTTGTAAACATATTCTTCATATTTTTTTGGATAAAAGTGTATTAATATTTTATTTTCTATATTAAATCCCTTATATATTCCAAACAACATGGCCAAAATAATTAATAATATTATTATTTTTCTTATTTCTTTATTCAACTTTCTCTCCCATATAGAACTTATTTTGCTTCATACCAATTTGACGCTTCTGATAATTCTACCTTTAATGGCACTTTTAATTGCATTGCATTTTCCATTGAGCTTTTTAATAGACTTTCCACTTTTTCTTTTTCATTGCACTTCACTTGTAATAATAATTCATCATGTATTTGTAATAATATTTTTGATTGCAAATTATTTTTGTTTAATTCTTTATACAAATTGACCATAGCGATTTTCATAATATCTGCTGCTGTTCCTTGTATAGGTGTATTCATTGCAACTCTTGCTCCAAATTGTCTTACCATATAATTATTTGAATTCATTTCTGGTATGTATCTTCTTCTATTAAATAATGTTTCTACATATCCTTTCTCTTTTGCATATTCTTTCGTTTTTTCCATAAACTCTTTTATTTTTTTATACTTTTCTAAGTATTGTTCTATATATAATTTTGCTTGTTTTCTTCCTATACCTAGTTGTTCTCCCAAACCAAAATCACTAATTCCATAAACAATTCCAAAATTTACTGCTTTTGCATCTGATCTTTGTTTGCTTGTAACTTCTTCTAAAGGAATATTAAAAACTTTAGAAGCTGTTTGTTTATGTATATCTTCATTATTGTTAAAAGCTGTAATCATATTTTCATCTTCAGAAATATGAGCTAGTATTCTTAATTCAATTTGTGAATAATCTGCATCTACAAATATGCATCCTTTTTCTGGTTTAAATACTCTTCTTATTTGTTTTCCTAAATCAAATCTAGTAGGTATATTCTGTAAATTTGGTTCAGTACTACTTATTCTTCCAGTTGCTGTTACTGTTTGATGAAAATATGAATGAATTTTGTTATCGTTTTCATTAATATAAGGAATTAAGCCTTCTACATATGTAGAATTTAATTTTACTAACTGTCTATATTCTAATATGTTTTCTATTATTTTATGTTTTCCTTTTAATTTTTCTAATACATCTACATCTGTAGAATATCCATTCTTAGTTTTCTTTATAATTGGTAATTTTAATTTTTCAAATAATATAATTCCTAACTGTTTTGTTGAATTTATATTAAATTCTTCTCCTGCCAAATCATATATTTTTTGAGTTAATTTCTCTATTTCTGATTTTAATTTTGTTCCAATTCCTATCAATTCATTTTTATCAACATATATTCCAGTAAACTGCATATCTGCTAAAACTTCTAATAATGGCATTTCAACATTTTTAAACAATTCAACTTGATTTGTTTCTTTTAGCTTTTCTAGTGTTTTTAAATAAATATTATATATACAGTATACATATAGGCAATATTTATTTATATATTGTTGTTGCATATTTTCTGTATTTTCTTCAAATAAATTAATTTGAGTGTTTTCTTTTATTTCATTTTCATCTATATCAAGTTTTAAATATTCTATTGCAAGCTTTTCTATATTATATTGTGAATCTGTAGGATTTATTATATATCCTGCTATTTCTATATCATAATCTAAGCCTTTTGTAGATATATTCTTTTCTTTTAACAATATATAATCTTGTTTTTGTTTATAGCCTATTTTTTTTATTTGCTCATCCTCAAATATTTCTTTAAATAGTTCTATACTATAATTTGTACAATTTATATAGTAACATCTGTTTTCTTCTTTGTTATATATATATATTCCTTCTATTGATTTATGTATTATGCTATCATTATTTTCTTTTAGACTTAAATAGTATATTATTTCTTTATTTGCTTTTATTTCTTTTATAATATCTTTTATTTCATCTTTTTTTTCTACAATATGTTTATCAAATAATTTTGAATTTACTGTTTCATTTGTTGTTTCTAAATTAGCTTGCATATTAAATCTGTCTATAAATCTATTAAATCGTAAATATTTAAATAGATTATATACTTCTTGCCTATTCCATTCTTGTTTTTTCAAATTTTCTAAATTTTCTTCAATTGGTACATTTCTATTAATTTCTCCCAACTTTCTTGAAAGTATTGCAAGTTCTTTATTATCTATTATCTTTTCTTTTAATTTTCCTTTTATGTCTACTAATTGGTCATTATTTTCTACTTCTTTATACAAATTATCAATTGTTTTATAATGTCTTATTAAATTTAAAGCTGTTTTTTCTCCTACCCCTGGTACTCCTGGTATATTATCAGATGTATCTCCCATTAAGCCCTTTACTTCTATTAATTCTTTAGGTTCTAAATTATACTCTTCTAATATTCTCTTTCTATCATAATCTTCATTTTCTGTTTTTCCCATTTTAGTTCGTGGAATTCTTACTGTTACTTTATCGCTTGTAAGCTGAAAAGTATCTCTATCTCCTGATAGTATTGTAACATCTATTCCTTCATCTTCTGCTATTTTAGATAAAGTTCCTAAAAGATCATCGCCCTCATACCCTTGCTTCTCAATTATTTTTATGTTCATTGCTCTTAAGACATCTTTAATAATTGGCATTTGCATAGCAAGTTCTTCTGGCATTCCATGTCTATTAGCTTTATAATTTTCATATATTTCATGTCGTTTGGTTGGTCCTTTTAAATCAAATGCAACTCCTATATAATCTGGGTTTAAATCTTCTTCTATTTTAAAAAGTATAGTAAGAAAACCATATACAGCATTTGTATATGTACCATCAGAAGTTGTTAACATCTTGCTTCCCATAATTCCATAAAAAGCCCTATTCATAATACTGTTTCCATCTACCAAAACTAACCTTGACATTAAATTCTCCTTTATATCTATATACTAAAAATAATAATAAAACTAACATATATTAGTTTCATTATTATTTTAATTTTATACTCCACATTTCTTTTAGGTTTTAGACTTTTCTTCTTCCTGTATTAATTTTTCTTTATCAGTATTATATGTTTTAGAGTCTTCGTACCACTGTGAATACTGTTCATCATTTTTTCTATTAGGTATGTTATATTTTTCTTGTATGATCTTTCCTAAATATTTACTTACTTTTTCTGCACCATAAACATTTAAATGATCCCCTGCATCTGCTGTATCTGTTTTCCAGTCAAACCCAAAATCTTTATAATTTAAGTTCATATCTATAAATTCTAAATTATTTTCGTTAGCAAATTCTTGTGTTTTATCACTTAAATCTTTTGACCAAGATTCTGCTGATGGTATCTCAATTAATAATAATTTTATATTATTGTCTTTACATAATTTAACCATTTTTTCTAAATATATAGTACACTTTTCTCCTATTTTTTCTTTTGAATGATCCTTACTCATATACTTATTATCATCATTATACGGTTTTACAGTTGCTACTAAATCCATACCTTTATAAGAAAATCTTTTATTTTCAAATGCTTTTTTAAAATCTGAATCTTCTAGTTCTGACCACCTTGAATGAAATCTTGTTATCGGAAATATATAGCTCATTATTTCTTTTTTGGAATTTTTAAAAGATTTATCTGTAATTGCATTTAATTTATTTTTGCTAAACTTCATATTATCAAAAACTTTTCTATAATTACTTTCACTAGACTGACTTTCATTAAAAGCTGAATCCATATTTAGAACGATTAAATCTGGTTTTTGATATTTTAAGCACTCTTCCATTAAATAATAAGCTGTCCACATTCTTTGTCCTGAAGATACAAAATTATAACTTGCAATTCCATACTCATCCCACATTGTTATAGGTGATATGCCTCTATAAACATCACTATTTCCCATAAATACAACATCTAAAGAATCTTTAGGTTCTTTGTAAAAACCTTTAATAATATATGACATTCTATTATCTTTGGTAGTTATCCATTTAGGTACCAATATATTGGTACCTAAATAATATAGGAGATATCCTATAGCCAAAAAACATATTACTTTTGTTATTATTTTTTTACTTTTCATTTTTCCCTCTTAATTAAAAATTAAAATTGTCCATATATAAAACTACTTGCATTATATCCTTTACCATATATTCCAAAAATTATAATTGCAAAAAGTATTCCATAATATAAAATCCATCTAAATGCTATGTTTTGTTTACTTATCTTTTCTCTTAAATTATATCCTTTTTCTTGTAATAAGCTTACAACAAACATAATTCCTACCCCTATTGTAAGTACAACAAAGTCAGCAGCTTTAAATCCTATATTAAATAATTCTCCATTAAATAATTTTCCTATATTATCAAATGTAAACATTGATTTAAATATTACCCAGGCAGTTTTTAGTCTTGGTGCTCTAAATATTAACATACCAATTAATACAATTACAGTAGTTCTTATCTTTTGCCATAGTCTATAGCCAAATGTTTCTGTTTTTATTTTTAATAATTTAATTATTTTTGCAAATAGTGGTTCAAATAACATGCCTAGCATAGTTAAAATATAATAATATAATCCATAAAAAATATATTTCCAACTTGCTCCATGCCATATTCCATTTCCAAACCAAACAAAAAACAAAGCAAATGCTGCTGGTATTAGTTTTCCAATATGTCCTTTAAATATTTTCTTTGACCATGTAGTTAAATTAATACAAGCTTTTGAAAAAGAAATTGGATAGAAAATATATTCTCTAAGCCAAGCACCCAAGGTTATGTGCCATCTTCTCCAAAATTCTTGAATATTTTTTGAGAAGAATGGTCTTCTAAAGTTTTCTGCCATTGTAACGCCAAATATTTGTCCTATTCCTCTAACTATATCTATACATCCTGAAAATTCTGCATATATTTGAACTGTATACAAAATTACAGCTAAAATAATAACTATTCCGCTATATTCTGTATATTTTGAAAACACTTCATTTACATATAATGCTGCTCTATCTGCTATAACCATTTTTTTGAAAATTCCCCATAGCATTAGTTGAGCTGCAAATTTTACTCTAGTATAATCAAATTCATGAGGTTTATATAATTGGTCTGCTAATTCATCAAATTTTCCAATTGGTCCTTCTAGCATTTGAGGAAAAAATGATAAAAATAAAGCAACTTTTCCAAAATTTTTCTCTGCTTTATATTTTCCTCTATATACATCTACAACATAACTAATAGCTTGAAGTGTATAATATGAAATTCCTAATGGTAAAACAATTTTCCTTAATGGTATTTCATAACTAATATTGATTGCATTTAATAATTTACTAATATTTTCACTTATGAAGTTTCCATATTTTAAAAATGCTAAAATTCCAAAATTAAGTATTATTGTTAATATTAATACTACTTTCTTGTTTTTTGCTGCTTTCTTCTTTAACTGTTTCTTTACACTTTTTTCTTGCCCATTACATTTTATTTTTGTTTTGTTGTCTATATTGTTTATTAATAAAGCTGATACATATATTGATATGGTTGTTATGATTAAAAATATAGTAAGTTTAGAACTTGACAAAAAATAATATATGTAACTACCCAAAAGCAAAACAATCCATTTTATTTTTTTAGGCATAACAAAATAAAGCAAACTAATTATTGCTAAAAACGCCATGAATTTTACTGAAATTATTGCCATTTTTTTCCCCCGTTTTATTCTTCTTCTAATTTTTCTATTAATTTATATATTGCCTCTGCTGAATTAAAGTTTTCTGGCAAAATATCTTTTGCAGTAATTTGAACATCAAATTCCTCATCAAGTGCTGCAACTAAAGTTACTATATCAAATGAATCTAAAATTTCATCATCAATTAAACTTGTATTATTTCTAAAATCAACACCTGGTTTTATTCTTTCTAAAACTTTAAATAACTCCTCCATTTTTAATACTTCCTTTCTTTTATATAAAATTTATTTTAACATATTTTTTAAATTTACTCTATCTATTTTTCCATTTGCATTATATGGAATTCTTGGTAATTTGATAATTTGATTTGGACACATATACGCTGGGACTTTATTTTTTACTTGCTCTAAAAGTTCATTTTCTTCTATTTCATCGCCTTGATAAAATAAAACTATCTTAGAATTCTCAGTATCATATACACATGCACAAATTATAATTCCATCTATATTGTTTACTGCTGTTTCTATTTCTCCTAATTCAATCCTATATCCCATGTGTTTAATTTGAAAATCTTTTCTTGATAAATATATTAGTTCTCCTCTTTCATTATATTTTACAATATCACCTGTTTTATAAACAATTTCTGAATAATTTTTATTTAACGGATTTTGTACAAATACTGATGCTGTTTTTTCTGGATTATTATAATATCCTAATGCTAAGAAAGATCCCCTTGCACATAGTTCGCCTTCTTCTCCATTTTTGGCCTCTGTACCATCTTCTTTTACTACGATTACATCGCAATTATTACAAGCATGTCCAATAGGAAGATTTTCATTGTTATTAAATTTTCTATCTACTATATAATAAGTGCAAATGTCTGTTGTTTCTGTAGGTCCAAATAAATTAGCAAACATTGTATTTGGAAGTTTGTCTATCCACATATTTAATTGTTTTACTGGCATTACTTCCCCAGCAAATAAAACTTTTTTTAATGTTGGTAATTCTACTTCGTCTAATGCTTTAAAATTTGCCACTATGCAAAGTGCTGATGGTACCCAATAAATTGTATTTATCTTTTTCTCATTAATAAATTCCAATAATTTAATAGGAAACGAAAAATACATTTTGGGTATTATATATAATGTTGCACCTGATAATATTGTAGAAAACACATCAGTTATTGACATACTAAAGTAAAATGGTGTTTGACTTCCCCATATGGTATCTGATGTAATATTAAATGTTTCCTTTACCCAATTAGAATAGCTAATTACAGATTTATGTGCTATAACTGTTCCTTTTGGTACTCCTGTAGAGCCTGAAGTAAATAATATATACATTGGATCAGTATCTATCATTTTTCTTCTTACTTGGTTTAACATCTTTTCATCTATCTTTTCATTTAGCATATCTTCATATACACAAATATTATCTTCTATACCAAAACTTTTTAATTTAGATAAATTTTTACTATCTGTTATTATTTTTATTGGCTCTAGTGTATTTAATATTAAGTTTATTCTTTCCATTGGTGATTTTGTATCTATTACAGTATAAAAGTTTCCGCTATATAATACTCCAAACATTGTTTCTAAACAACTAACTGTTTTATCTATAAAAATTGCTATAGGCTGATTTTTTTCATTTGTTGACAAATATGTACCAATTTTTTTTGAATTTTCTAAAAGTTCTTTGTATGTAACTTCTCTTTTATTATCAACAAAGGCTAGTTTATTACTATATGTTTTTTCTGTTCTTTCTAAACAATCCAATATATTTTTATCCATTTTTTCCTCCATAACAAATTTATTATAATCACTTATGTATCTTAGCAGATTTAATGAATAATGTCAATTTTATTTTTTTTATAAATATTATTGATAATATTTATTTTTATAATAATAACCCAATAAATTTTTCTGTTACATTTTTATTGAATACTCCATTTTGTTTATTTGTTTATCTATATATTTTTTCATTATTAATCTTCTAATAGTTTCTGCTACTATACAAATTATATATATTCCTACTACGCTTAATCCTAAATTAATTACTAAAGCTTTTCTATGATAATATTTAGTACAATTAAATACATCCTTATATAAATTCTTTATAATAAATTTATTTTCATGAATTATATATACGCTAAATGTATAACTTGCAAGCCAATTTATAACTTTAATATTCTTCATTTTGATTGATTTAAATATAAAGAATAACGATACACTTCCAATAAGATTAAAGATGGAATTATATTGCCATGCTTTACTTGTGTCTATATTACTTAATAAATTTGTACATACAATACACAATAGATACGTTGCTATACTTTTACTTAAACTTTTAAAATCATCGTGGTATATTTTTATATAGCTTCCAATGAGATATAAAACAATAAAATTAGCTATGCCATAACCTCTATCAACCATAGCTACTGTGGTTTTAAATACTGTTGAATACACATATAATGTACATACTAGTATTAATAATAAAACTGTATATTGTTCTTTATTCATTGTATGTATAAATTTATTTATATATGGAATTAGTAAGTATAATAAACAATATATAACAACAAACCATCTATTTGTTATTGTATCTATAAATACAGCAAAACTTTCTAAACTTATTTTAGTTTTTCCGCTAAATAATGCAATAATATATATTATAATTCCCCATATAACTGTTAGATATACTATATTAATAACCTTCTTTATCTTCACTTCTGTTCTATCATTCATGAAATATCCTGTTATTATTACAAAAACATTTACTGCTACAATACATGCACTTTCTATAAAATGTACAATCCAATAATTAAATGAACCTTTTTCTACATTTCCTAGTGCTCCACCATAATTAGCATTACAATAATGTAACGCTATTATCATTAAAATTAATAATATTCTTAATAATTCAAAACTTGAGTTTCTTTCATTTATATCTTCTTTTAATTTATCATTCATATTTTTTATTCCTATAATTTTTGTATTTACTTCTATAATTGTTTGTTTTATAAATCCACCTTTACACTATTTTTTTCTTCTGAATTAGCCTCAAACATGCTAGCTTGTTTAAATCCAAATATACTTGCAATTATATTGTTTGGGAATACTTGAATTTTAGTATTTAAAATTCTTACTGACCCATTATAATATTTTCTACCATTGGCAATTTCATCTTCAATTTTAGTTAAATCATGGCTTAATTGTAAAAAGTTTTCACTTGATTTTAATTCTGGATAATTTTCTGAAACAAGCATTATTTTAGAAATTTCGTCTGTTAATTTTTCATTAATATTGATTTTTTTGTTCATTGCCATATTTTCATAACTATTTGCCCTTAAAGATGTTATTTCATTAAGCACTTCTTTTTCATGTTTAGCATATCCTTTTACTACTTCTACTAGATTAGGAATTAAATCCCATCTTTTTTTAGATAAATATCCATTGTTGAAAAAGCTTCTTTTACAATATTATTAATTTTTACTAAGTTATTGTAAGTTATTAGAGTATATATAACTAATAATACAATAATTCCTATAATTATATATAACATAGTTTTCTTCCTTCCTTTTATATGTTTTTATTTTTTAATTTTTCTATTTTATTCCATATTACCTTTGGATTTGTCGTTGCCATATCAGCATTAGTAATATCATTACTAATTTCTATTACAAACCATTCTGGAATATTTTTTTCAAATTCAATTGCTTCTGTTTCATTTTTAAATTCTACTTCCGCAAACATTAACCCTTTATATTCTCCATCAAATATATCTAACTCTATTTTATAGTTTTGATATGGTATTATATATCTTGTTTTTATAATTTCAGTATTATTTTCATTGTTAAGCTTATCATATTCATCTTGAGTTATTTCTTTTTCTATCTCATTTACACTGAAGCCATTTTTGTTTGTTTTTATTGTATAGAAATATTTAGATACATTATTTTGTATTATTAATCTTTTTCTAATTGCTGTAAGAATATCTTTATATAAATATTGCTGTTTTATATATTTACTTTTATACTTTTCTAAATCAAAATTTATTTTATCTATTAAAAATTTTCTTTCTATTTCCATCTTTCATTTCCTTATTATATCATATCTTTTTGAATTTGTTTTGCATATCTATCTTCCTCTGAAAAGATACATCCACAATATTTTTGCATATATAGTCCAAGTTTTCTTGCTTTTGCTTGGCCTTTTCTAAATCCCACTCTAAAATCTCTATATAAAAACTGTATATTATATTCTTTTGATAATTGTTCGCACAAGCTTTTTAATTCTTCATGTTTTTGATATGGGCTTACAAATAAAGTACTAGTAAATGCATCATACCCATTTTCCTTTGCATATTTTACAGTTTGTTCTAATCTTACTTTATAGCAATAATTTATACATCTATTTTCTAAATCATTTATAACATTTTTACAAAAGTTATCTAAACCATATTCTTCATTAAATATAGCTTGTACATTTATCATATTTGAATATTCTTTTAATGTGTCCCTTCTAGTTTTATATTCTATGTATGGGTGTATGTTTGGGTTATACCAATATAATACTGGTTCTATTCCTTCACTTCTTAAAGTATCTATGCAGTACACACTACATGGTGCACAACATGTATGCATTAATAATTTCATTTTTATTCTCCTAATCCTGCAACAATTATATCATTATTTTTCTACTTATCAATTTCATTTTGTAATACTATATAATCTTTAAATTCTATATACTTTATATTCTCAGTTTTTTTATTTATTTCTTTAAATTCGTTTTTAGTAATAATATAACATTGTTCATTAAATTCTGTGTCTGTTTTTATATCTTCTATTACATATTCTTTTGCTTTTGTAGAATAATTCATTATTGCTTTTTTCCCTTTAGTATGAAATGTAAAAAAGTCTTCCTTTTTCATCCTTTCAATTTGTTCGTTTTTAGTTGCGTATCTTATGAAAATATCTCTCTTATCTGTGTTATAAGTATTCTGAGATATTACTATTTTGTTAATATCTGAATTTTCATTAACATATTTTATAGAATCTACTAATCCTTTTGACCATGTATGAGAATTTGTTATCTCTTTGCAACCTGTTTTATAATAATATTTTATGAATCCATAAAAATTCAGAGTATAAAGAACTACAATAATTAGAATTGTAATTTTCTTAAATTTTATCATTTTTACTAATTCATAAATGCCAATCGCATTAAATATTAATAGGATATACCATATAGCGTTTAATCTATTTATGTTAATATCATTTATTAATATTCCACAAATCAAGCATACAACTAATGCAATAATTAAAATTCTTGAGCAAGAAGCATTATGTTCTTTATCCTTAGAATCGCACATTAAAGTTGTAATAATTCCGCAACATACAAATGGCATACTAATTAAATAAATAGTGCCATAATTTGGAAAAGAATTCCAAACTAATTTATCATTTTGTTTTATCAATAATTCAAATAAATATTTACTATTTGACTTAAGCGTTTTTAATTTATTATCAGAAAATATAAGCATATCACTAGTTCTAGTAAAGTATTTAAAATTCTGTATTGTTAATTTTCCAATTTGAATTGTTGGTAAATCAAACATATTAACTATGCTCATAAGTATTATTGGTGTAGCAATTATTCCAAAGATTAATATGCAAATTAGTATTTGTAATGGTGTTATCTCTTTTTTTACTAATAAATAAATGCAAGTAAAAAATAAAAATAATAAAACAATATATAGTGCAATTCCATAAGTATATAAAGTTAGTGCAAATGATACCATTGATCCATATAAAAAAACATTTTTCTTATTTTTAATTCCAGTTATTAATAAGTACATTGAGATTATCAACATATGTGGAAAAAAATTACAATCTAAGACCCATTGGGATTGCACTATACTCCATGGATTTATTGCCACAAGCAATATAGATATCAAAGCTATATATTTATTATCAAATACCTTTTCAACTAGCAAAAGTATAAATAACATTGATACTATTGTCATTATAAGTATAGGAAGCCTTATTGCCAGAGTTGAAAAACCTAATATCTTTATAAAAAGTGCCATCATATATGTAGCAAAAGCACTTTGTCCTCCTGTTAACCATCCTTCGAAATATACTGGGTATGAAGTACCATAAATATCTTGTCCCGTTTCTGCTATACTTTTAGCATTAATAGCAGTCATTGCTTCATCACAGTTTATGTCAGAAATAGCATTTGGATAATTTCTAATTCTTATAACAATTGCAAATATAAATATTAAAATAACTAAAATAACATAAATTTTTTTGTTCATATTAAACCTTTCAATAGTGGTATATTTTAATCAATTTTTTCTTTCACAATATACTTTGGTCTATCTTTAATTTCAAGATATATCTTAGATGTATATTCTGACAAAATTCCAATAGTTAATAATTGTATTCCGCCCATCAATAATACTGTAGTTATAATTGAAGCATATCCGTGGAACTTCTTTTCCATAAATAACTGTTTGTAATATTATTATTATTGCAAAAATCAAAGACACAATGGATATACATATTCCAAGTAGTATTGAAATCTTTAATGGCGCTGTTGTAAAAGAAACAAAACCTTCAATTGCGTATGAAAATAATTTTTTAAAGCTCCATTTTGTCTTTCCTTTTGTTCTATTGACATTTTCAATCTCTAGATATTTTACGTCAAATCCAACCCAGTTAAATATTCCTTTTGAGAATCTATTATACTCTTTTAATTGTAATATAGAGTCAACAACTTGTCTTGTCATCATTCTAAAATCTTGACTACCTCTTTGCATATTTATACCGTCAAACTTTTTCATTATATTATAGAACATATTTGAAAAAAGGCTTCTTAGCCAAGATTCTCCTTTTCTATCTTTCCTGATTGTGGTTACAACATCAAATCCGCTCTTCAATTCCTTTTACCATATCAATAATTTTAGCTGGTGGATGTTGTAAATCTGCATCTATAACAACTACTAAATCACCTTTTGAATTTTCTAATCCCGCATATATAGCTGATTCCTTGCCGAAATTTCTAGAAAAGCTTATTATTTTAATGTCTCTATCAGCTTTTTTCAACTCTTTTAATATTTCTAATGTTTTATCGTTACTTCCATCATTTACAAATACTAATTCATATTTGTAATTTTTTAATTTTTCAAAAACTCTTGCTACTTCTGTATAAAAATCTTTAATTACTTCTTCTTCATTATAGCAAGGTACTACTACAGAAATTATCTTTTTCATATTTTTCTCCTATTCATATATATCAAATATTTCAATTTCACCTATTTTATTTTTGTTTGTTTTAACATATTCAATTACATCTAAAGGTGTTTGCCAATTCTTATTAAATCTATCTTGTAGCACAAGATATTTTATATATCTTGAATTTTTAATTTCTTCTTTTATGTTTTTTTCTCCATTTTCTCCTAAGTTTCCTTTTAATAGCATATCATAATTTTTGTTATATTTATTTATTGGAATCATATATATTGCTGATGTTGCATCTAGTATTTTTATATCTTTTTTCTCATTTAAAATATATTTATCAATTCTATTAATCTGTTCTTCTAATCTTGTATCAATTGGAATATATTTGTAATGTGACAGCTCTGATAATAATTTCTTTTGGTTGTAATAATGTATAAGATTAAATACGCTAAATATAATTGATCCTAAAATTACAATTGAACTTGCAAAACACATCAAAAAATATACTAGAAATTTAATTTTTGTGTTGCTTAAAAATCTTTTATATAATGTATATAGTAAGTTATATATCTCTGATTGTATTAATATAATAAAAGGCTCTGTTCCAATTAAAAAATGAATATTATCTGATATAGGAAATGCAATTACAAATATTCCTAACCCATATACTAACAATATATATTGTTCTTTATTCTTTTCCATTATTATTGTTTTAATCCAATAATATATAATACTTATTGGAACTAAAACTGATAATATTCCTATTGTATTTAGTTTTATTAGATATTTGTATGATAAGCTATTACTAAAGCTTGTAATTCCTTTTATTGTATAGTTTATGAAATCTTGTATCGAATTTGTTGCAAATAAATATAATAATATTAATATAACAGGAATTAATATTCCAATAAGTCTAAATAAGAAATCTTTCAAAAAGATTTTAAAATTATTTTTATTTCTAACAAATAACAATTTATTTCCTAAAGTAGCTATACATATTAGTAGCCCACTGGTTTGTTTAAATCCTAATGTTAAACCGGCTAAAACTCCAATTAATAATGATGTTTTTAAGTTTAAGTAAAAGAAGTTAGCATTCTTTTGGTACGAAGATATCTCAATATTTATAATAATTAAAGTAACAAATAAAGTAGCAAAATTATAATCAATACAAAAATAATCTTTTAATAACCATCCTAAAAAAAATACACAAATAACTGATACTTCTTTTTTTACATTAAGTTTGTTTAATATTTTATAAGAGAAGTATAGAATCCCAGCACACATAAAAGCTGCTATAATTCTCATTACAATCAATTCATTTAAAAATATTTTAAGTATTACTCCACATATAATTGGTAATAATGGCATTTGTAACATGTTAAAATCTTTATATGGTACTAAACCATTTGCTATGTTTCTAGCAAAATTATAATTCCATATTTCATCTAAATTATTTATTGGTTTCAGAATAATTATACTCAAGATCGTTATTAACATTAATATATACAATAAACCATTTCTAAACTTTGTTTTTTTCATTTTTTCCTCTTTTAATCAATATTTATTTTTTTGTCTATAATATATTCTGGTCTTCCTTTGCTTTCATCATATATTTTTCCTATATACTCTGATATAAGCCATATTGATAATAATTGTATTCCTCCTAAGAATGTAATAGTTACCATTATAGATGTCCAACCAGCAGTTAGTTGATTCAAATTAAATATATATGAAATTAATGCATATATAAGAATAATTATTGAGGCGATTACGGATATTAATCCAACTGCACCCAAAATTTTTAAAGGTTTAGTTGAAAAACTAATTATTCCATCTGATGCTAACTTTAACATTTTCTTTAATGGATATTTTGTTTTTCCTGCAAATCTTTGCTTTCTCTCATATTCAAGAGGTGTTTGTTTAAATCCTACCCAACTAAACAAACCTCTCAAAAATTTATTATGTTCTGGTAACGAATTAATTACATCTACTACTTTTCTATCTGCTAATCTAAAATCACCTGTATCTTTTGGAATATCAACATCAGATAATCCATTTAATATCTTATAAAACATTTTTGCTGTAAATAGCTTGAATCTAGATTCTCCTTCTCTACTTTTTCTTTTTGCATATATTACTTCATTTCCATGTTCCCACAATTCAATCATTTCTATTATAACTTCTGGTGGATCTTGTAAATCAGCATCCATAATAACAACAGCATCTCCTGTTGTATATTTTAGACCTGCTGTAACTGCAGCTTGGTGTCCAAAATTTCTTGAAAATGATAATATTTTTACACACATATCATTCTTTGCAATATTTGCTAATATTTCTAATGTTTTATCTTTGCTTCCATCATTTACAAATACAATTTCATGTTCATAATTATTTAATGAATTTAATATTTTTTTAGTTCTGTTATAGCATTCATTTGCAACTTCTTCTTCAAAGTACATTGGTATAACTACTGATATTTTCTTCATACTTTATCCCCTTTATTTATTAAATTCAACACCCATATGTTTATATGCTGGTTCTAGTGCTATTCTTCCTCTTGGCGTTCTTGCCATGAATCCTATTTGCATAAGATATGGTTCATACACATCTTCTATTGTTTCAATTTCTTCTCCAACTGTTGTTGCAAGAGTTTCTAGTCCAACTGGTCCTCCTGCATATTTTAATATTATTGTTTCTAATATTTTTCTATCTATATTATCCAGTCCTAATTCATCTATTTCTAGCTTATTTAATGCTATTTTTGCAAGTTTTAAATCTACATTTCCATCTGCTAATACTAATGCATAATCTCTTACTCTTTTTAATATTCTATTAGCTATCCTTGGAGTGCCTCTGGAGCGCATTGCTATTTCTCTAGCCGCTTCCTCTGTAATATCTATATTCAATATAGCACTTGATCTTTTTACTATTGATTCTATATCATCTGTATTATATAGTTCTAATCTTTCTACTATTCCAAATCTGTCACGAAGCGGTGTAGTAAGTGCCCCAGCTTTAGTTGTTGCTCCTATTAATGTAAACTTAGGCAAATCTATCCTAATAGATTTAGCTGTTGGTCCTTTTCCAATTATAATATCTAGACTATAATCTTCTAATGCTGGATATAATATTTCTTCAACATTCTTATTCAATCTATGTATTTCATCTATAAATAAAACATCATTTTCACTAAGGTTTGTAAGTAATGCAGCCAAATCTCCTGCTTTTTCTATTGCTGGTCCTGATGTTATTTTTATATTTGAGTTCATTTCATTAGCAATAATAGTTGAAAGTGTTGTCTTTCCCAATCCTGGAGGGCCATATAGCAACACATGATCTAGTGCTTCTCCCCTTTTTTTTGCAGCTTCTATATATATTTTCATGTTTTCTTTTACTTTTGTTTGTCCAATATATTCATTTAATGCTTGTGGTCGCAATGTTTTTTCTATTTTTTCTTCATCAAAGCTTTCTAATTCTGGACTAATTATTTTATTATTTTCCATAACTGCTCCATTCTATTAAATAAATCAGATTTATTATATCTTTAAAAGATAAATAATGCAATAAATACAAACATTTTTAAATAAAAAAACTCGAGAATAAAAATAATTTCTCGAGTTTTATATGATTGTTGTCTATTTATAGCCATTCACCATATTCTTTTATATACACTTTTTTTACTATTTGAGCAATAATACAATATAATAATGGTATTGCTATTATAAATATCATTATATATTTAAATCCGATTGGTGTTAAGCCTATCATTTTACCAATTATTGTATCTGGTATTAATATTGCAAGTATTATAATTGATATAGAAGATGCATATACTGGAGCCGAAGCATGGCTTTCTATAATTGGTCTCTTATTTGTTCTTATTATATGCATTCCTATTAAATTAGAAGCTATACTATAAGTGAACCATATTGTTTGAAACAACGCTATATTGTGTTCTCTTAAGTTTAATCCAAACCACATTACAGAAAATACTAACATATCAAACAAAGTACTTAATGGTCCCATAATAAGCATAAATCTTTTTAAACTATCTGTATTCCATGTTTTAGGTTTATTAAGATATTCTGCATCTACATTATCAAAAGGTAAAGTTAATTGCCCAAAATCATATATTAAGCCTTCTACTAATAATTGAATTGGTGTTTCTGGTAAAAATGGTAGTATAATACTAGCAATTATAATTGATACTACTTCTCCAAAATTAAAACTTGTTGCTAATTTTATATACTTAATTAAATTTGCATATGTTTTTCTTCCTTCTTTTACTCCATCTAATAGTACTTTTAAATCTTTTTCAAGCAAAATAATATCTGCTGTTTCTTTTGCTATATCTACCGCTGTATCTACAGAAATCCCTATATCTGAATTAACAAGCGAAGGACTATCGTTAATACCATCTCCCATGTAACCAACTGTATTTCCTTCTTCTTTCAAAAGTCTTACAATTCTAGCTTTTTGAATTGGTGATAATTTTGCAAAAACATTTACTCTTTTCATAATTCTCTTAAGAGCAATATCTGACATTTTATCTACTTGACTTCCTATTATTATTTTTGAAGTATTTATATTAACTTTGTCACATACACATTTTGTAACTTCTGCATTATCTCCTGTTAAAACTATAACTCTTATTCCTGCTTTATTTAGGTGTTTTATAGCATCTTTTGCGCTTTCTTTAGGTGGATCTAAGAATCCTACAAATCCAGTTAATATCATTTTATTTTCATCTGAAACTTTAAAAGTTTTAATATTTTCAATATCATACTTTTTAGCAACAGCTACCACTCTTAATCCTTGAGTGTTTAATTCCTTAGCTATTTTCTTTATGTTTGCCTTTATTTCACTAGTAATCGGTGAAATTTTTCCTTCATATTCCACAAAAGAACTAATATTTAATATTTCCTCAACTGCTCCTTTAGTAATTAATTCTTTCTTTTCTCCATTTGTAACAACAACAGATAATCTTCTTCTTGCAAAATCAAATGGTATTTCATCTATTTTTTTAAACTCATTTACAGTTTCTTTTGCTAAACCATTTTCGTTTGCTCTATTTATAATAGCTTCATCAATGCTGCCTTTTAATCCTGTTTGAAAATACGCATTAAGGTAAGCTTGTTTTAATACTCCATAATCTTCTTCACCTTTGACATTTAAATATCTTTCTAGTACAATCTTATCTTCTGTTAATGTTCCTGTTTTGTCTGTACATAGTATGTTCATTCCTCCAAAGCTTTGAATACTTTCTAACCTCTTAACAATAGTTTTTTTCTTAGACATTCGTACAGCACCTTTTGCCAAACCAGAAGAAAGAATAACTGGCAATAATAACGGAGTAATAATAATTGCAATTGAAACTGAAAAAGTAAAAGCTGTTAATGTATTGTGTTTCCAAACATTTAGTAAAAATGTAATAGGTATCATAGCAACCATAAATTTTATCAGCAACTTGCTTATACTTTCTACTCCCTTTTCAAAAGCTGTCTTAGGTTTACCTGTTATCAATGTATGTGATACTTTTCCGAAATAAGTATCATCTGCTGTTTTTATAACAACAGCTTTTGCAGATCCGCTTATTACATTTGTTCCCATAAAGCAAATAGTATCTAAATCTGTAATAAACTCAATATCATCTATACTTTTTAATTTAGTTTCTGTTGTTTTTCTAACTGAATCTGATTCTCCTGTTAGAGAAGATTGTCCTACATATAAATCTTTACTTTCTAAAATTCTTAAGTCGGCAGGCATCATATCTCCTGCTGATAATAAAACAATATCTCCAATAACAATTTCTTTATTATGAACTTTTATTTTTTTACCATTTCTTATAACTGTAGTTTGTGCAGAAACCATTTCTTTTAGTTTTTCTGCCGCTTTATTAGATGTAAATTCTTCAAAAAACTCTAAAAAAGTACTTGTAAACACTAATATTAATATAACAATAATATTTGCATAACTAGGTTTTTCTGCAACTATAACATCTGTATAAAATAATAATACAACTATTCCCAATAATATTAAATTAAATTTACTAAATAAACTTCCCAAAAAATAATGATACCATTTTTTTTCTTTTTTTCTGCTTAATTCATTATATCCATATTTTTCTAATCTTTCTTTTACTTGTTTGTTTGATAATCCTTTTTCTAGATTTATTTTTTGTTCTTTAATTAGCTGTTCATACGCAGTAACAGTAGCCTTTCCATACATTTCTTTAAAATTAATTTCTTCTTTTCTATCTTTTGCCATTTCTACACCTCTTTCGTTTTTTATAGTATATCACTATTTATATAATATGTGTAAATTTTATTAAAAAAAATATTTTTTTTTAATAAAACTATTGAAAATGATTAGAATATAATATATAATTCATTTTGTTAAAGAAATTATATTCCTCAATAGCTCAGTCGGTAGAGCGCACGGCTGTTAACCGTGATGTCGCAAGTTCGAGCCTTGCTTGAGGAGCCAAATAAAAGAGAATGGAATAAATTCCATTCT